>Ga0209902_100088_pt1 | contig 175717 bp, 151 predicted proteins | sample FECB27metaG_FD_188304 | JGI IMG/M metagenome (GOLD analysis project Ga0209902, IMG submission 188304) | Cyanobacterial communities from the Joint Genome Institute, California, USA - FECB-27 (SPAdes) (version 2) | ecosystem: Environmental > Aquatic > Thermal springs > Hot (42-90C) > Microbial...
ATTTGAACGCTGCAATCAACTTATCGCGCAGGGCTTTGGCGTGAATGCTTTCTGAGGGATAACCGCTCCCATGCTCCCTATGAAGAAAGAAGTAAATGTCTAGACAAGTCTAGAATTTATATAGCAGGTTGTCTTTTACCGCACAGATTCAGAACGCTGCCCTATTGAAGAATTTTTTGATTCTCTGTCTGCAAAATAAAAAATACCGGGCGATTAGAAATCGCGGCTACACAGACAAAGCCTGCCTCCGCAGGCTAGATGTATTAGTCCGCGCAGGCGGTGAGACAGCGCTGCAGGAGGGTCTCCCTCCGTAGGCGACTGCGAACCCGAAGGGACTTGGTTTGTGTAGCCCCAGACTTCCAGTCTGTGGGATGAGGAAAATTTACACATTTGGGATACTCTCCCAAAAAGAGATTATTTAAGTGGGAAGCAAAATGATGAGTGATGTTGAGAAATACATTGGCAGACGCAAGCAAACCGATGCGGAGTTTGCTGAAGATTTTGAATCTGGATATTCCAGTTTTAAAATTGGGGTGCTACTGGCGCAAGCAAGAATTGAAGCGGGAATCACACAAGAAGAATTAGCACGTCGGTTAAATTTGCATGAATCTATAATCATCAAAATCGAAAACGATGGTTCAGATGTTGGTATCTCTACTTTAGAAAGATATGCAAATGCTTTAGACAAGAAACTTTATGTAGAAATTCAATAAGTGCGTACACACAAAGCAGCGGGAATGCAGCAAGGCTTTTTCTACGATTTCAGCAATTATGGCATCCACGACAGGCTGAGTGATGATGGTATAACACAATGGCATCCTGCATTTTTGTCTATTGCCATCATTGAGATTCTCTGACACTCACAAAAAACCTCAGATCAACTTGGGTGATTGAAGTTTCATAGACGAGTGATTACGAAGTCACTAAACTGTGCAGTAACAGGATCTCGGTTGTTTGCGGAAAGAACAAAAAGAAATATTTCTACCTCTGGAGATATTTCTAAATTGTCATTTTTTAAAAGAACCCAATTGCTCCCATTGGAACTGTAAAACATACTAAAATCTTTACCTTGTCTTTTGATCTTAAAATAAATAGTCTCATCCTCATAAGGCGTTTTACCTAAGGGTTCTGGATGTGCTGATAGATTTCTACACATTTCAATCTGTTTACCTTCTAACTTGTAAATGCGTAGATGATCATTTGGAGCATTTGTTGACCTAATACCAAGACCAGCACGCTGATTATTGATAGTAGGATTAAATTTAACTTTAACCCGCACCTCAAAGTCTCCATTTAATGGATAAGTAACAACGGGTGCTGTCTTAACAGATTCTTTATTTTCTGTGTAAATTTCTGTGTCTCCGCCGGCAGTTATCGATAACACACCAGGTGGAGTTATACTATACCCACTGCTGGGGGAACTGCCTGGTATCCAGGTAAAACTTTGATTCATCCAGGTAAAAATGCCAGAAACTTTAGCTTGAGGAGAAGGAGATATCGAAGGTTGGGGAGAAGGATATTTCCCTCCATTGAAAAAGTAAATGCCCAACGAAGTACCAAGTAATATAGCTGTACCTATAGCTATTAAAACAAGTAAGGTTAAGTTAGCGGGTCTTGATGTGTTTCTATCCTCATTTAGAGTTATATTCTGTTGAATTGCTTGCCCATTTGGAAGCTCTGGTTTGATAATCTGTTCAGTAAGCGCAGTGTCAGATTGTATTTTGCATTGCTCAAGCCTTGACATGAGAGAAGAGAAACGACTTACAACAGCATTAGATCGCTTCGAATATAGCCAAGCTCTGCAATACGGAAGATGACCATCAGAAGCAGTTAAAGCAAAAATAAGGTTATCATATGTACTCCAATTACCTCTTACAAACCAGCCAACGCAATCACCGAAACGCTGAAAGACTTCGTAACCTGCGCCCCTTGTTCCTCCAATACTTCGCCAAATACGCTGCTGTACACTAAGACCAAATCGCGCATCACTATATTTAACCCAAAGTTGGTCGATTTGGCTGAGGTCTTGACAGGGTAATTTTCTCAAATCTTCTGCTTCAAGTTGACCCTGTTGTTCTCGACCAGATAGCTTAAGCACAATAGCTCTGGTTTCCCTATCAGCCTCCAGCCAATTTCCCACTGCTAGGAATTCTTGGAGTACAGTGTAGTTTATGACCTGCTCGCTACTGAGGTCATCATCTGAATCATCTCGTTGATTTTGCGGGGTGTTTTGAGTTTCTATAACCTCTAGGTTTCTCAGTTCTTGGGTATTGGGGACTTCTTTCTTCGGTTCATAACTGAGGTCATCGCTTTGACTTTCCGGGATCACCTTCACTGTTGTCTCTGGCTTTTGCCCAGTAATACCCCAGACCAGCTTAATTATCGGAGCAGTATAAACACGCGTTTGTTCGCGAAAATCAACCCAAGTTATGCCTTCTAGGGAAAGTGGGAGTTGAGGCTTCTGTGGGGCATCAGCAAGCAGTACAGGAATAACAGGGCACTTTCGTTGCTTAAATTGACGCAAAAAACCATATATTTCATCTTCTTGCCACGGACCTATACCACTCTTACCAACAAAAACTGCTGCTGACTTTATGTGGGCAATCTGTTTTTCTAATTCCGGCTGCCAAGGAAAACCAGGTCGTAGCTCCCAATCATCCAGCCACGGTTCAATCTTATAGTCGTTCTTTAATTGCTGGGCAATTTTTATGACTGCTTCCTTATCTTCGCTATTGTGGCAAAGGAAGACATCGAACTGAGGTTGAGCGTAGGTCATTTAGAAGCTTCTCCTGTTATTCCTTCACACCAGCAATAATTGCTAGGGCGTTGGCATATTGTTCCAAATCTCTTCTCAACGCTTCTAATTCATCCCGCAAATTTCCTTCCTCAGACCAATTGCGCTCATGCTCTTTAGGACTCAAGTGAGGAGGACGCTGTGCTTCCCATGTCTGCAACAGTGGATGCCATTTGGCAAGAAAAGGACGCAAACCATTATTCAGTACCGCTATAGCAATGCCTCCAACAGACTCGCGGGATGCACCAACATCTGGTCCAGCTTGTTTGAGGACTTCCCGTGTTATGCCAAACAGACTGTATAAAGATGTTAGCGCCTCACGCAACAGTCCTTCGTCAATTTCCAAAGGTTGAACAGCAATACGGGTCACAAGTTCAACATATAACGACCATGCAGCCCGACGCTCAGTTGGATCGGCTTCCCATTCAGCAGAACCGATGCCAAAGGGAAGGCTGACAGAGACTTTTTTAAACTTGGCGGGGTCTATTTTAGGCATAAGTTTGTTGTCACTAGTATAGAGTCGCAGCTTTTAGGTCTTAACAACCGTCCGCTTCCTATAGTTGGCGCGGTTGCAGGATATTCTGTTTAATTAACTTAATAATTTTATAATTACATACAGCCTGCTAGCCGTGAATTCCGGGTGATACAGGCGTCGCATTCGTTTATCCATTTCACCATGGTACGATTAAAAACTATCGACCCAATTCAGGAACATGGACTTATGCTGTTGAAATGGAGATGGATCCAGAGCCAGAAATGGGTAGGGTGGGTTTTGAAACAACGATTCTTTTCAATGAAGCAGACATTCAGGGAATCATGAACTAGGTGCGTTGTCATCCAAAAGTCTTGACACGATAACTTTAGCTTATCTGTCAGGTTTGAGCATTGCGAAGAAACTTTGCAGTTCGTCCAGCAAAATCTATCAGCTGAGTGAAGTTTTGCAATACCACCTTTCTACTACGCTTGAGACAGGCTAGAACACGAGCCTTGAAATAAATTGCCCACATCCTTGATTCATCCCAACAAAGGAATAAAAACTATGTACGGCGATCGCACAGGCGCTAACTTGTCAGTTCGCGATTCTACAAACTTTTACTTTGCTCACCCCTCTTCAAGTCAGAAAACACAGCAGATTCAACTGACAGATTTTCAGCGCTTGTTACACAAGTTATCTACTTGCATACTCCTGGTGTTAGTGAGCGTTGGTACTGTATTGTTCAGTGGTTGGTTAAGCCCTGCTTATGCCTACGAGGGTTTGGCTAATGTTGGCAGCACTCTTGTTGCCGATGGCGAATCTAATTTTGTGACAGAAGCTGTAGACAAAGTAGAGTCTGCTGTCGTTCAAGTGAATGTCTCCCGCACCTTGGGAGGGGATGTGCCAGATGCTCTCAAACCCTTTCTAGGTGGTGCGCGGGGAGTTCCGCCTTCAGGACAAATTTTGCGGGGACTTGGCTCTGGTTTTGTGATTGACCCTACTGGTCTGATTCTGACTAATGCTCATGTTGTGGATGAAGCAGATACGGTCACTGTGTCCTTTCAAGATGGTCGCATCTTGCCAGGTAAAGTTTTAGGGAAAGACCCGGTGACTGATGTAGCTGTTATTCAGGTACAAGCAGAGAATAATTTACCGGCGGTTGTTATAGGTGATTCTGATAAAGTCCGACAGGGACAATGGGCGATCGCTATCGGTAATCCTCTCGGTTTACAAGAAACCGTAACAGTTGGCGTAATTAGTGGAACTGAGCGCTCTAGCGTAGACATCGGTATACCCGATAAGCGCGTTGGTTTTATTCAAACTGATGCCGCAATCAATCCTGGCAACTCCGGTGGACCATTGTTAAATGCCAAAGGTGAAGTCATTGGCATTAATACTGCCATCTTGAGGGGAGCACAAGGGCTTGGCTTTGCGATTCCCATCAACACCGCAAAAGCGATCGCCCAGCAGCTTATTGCCACAGGGCAAGTTCAACATCCCTACATTGGCATCCAGATGGTCACTCTCAACCCGCAAGTCAAGCAGCAAATTAACAACGCTCCCAACAGCAAGATTCAGGTTGAAGATGACCAAGGAATTCTGGTTGTCGAAGTTGGAAGAGCCACGCCAGCAGCAAAAGCAGGACTGCGACCGGGCGATGTGATTTCAGCAATCAATAACCAGCCAGTGACAAAAGCAAACGTGGTTCAGCGGCTTCTAGAGACAGTTGGTGTCGGCGGCAATTTGCAAATGGACGTTCGGCGAAATGGGCAAACCGTGGCATTGACAGTCGAACCTGAGCAACTTCCCAACATTCAAACTCGGTAACTTGTCCAATTTTTCATCGAATTCGTGAACAGGGAATCTGACTTTTCACGGGATGTGGAAAAGGGAGCAATGTTCGCGTTATATTCAACGCGAACTTAGTACTCGTTATTTTTCAGGCGATGGTGGTAAATATAGGGTAAAAGGAAAGATTGAATTTAAATAACCCCACAAAAGTTCAATAATCCTAAGACTAGCCAGTAAGTCAATTTGTCTTACTGGCTGGTTTGGTTTTTGGTTATAAAAACAACGATTCTCGCAACATATAAAAATTTCATTATTGAGATATATTTTGGCTTAACTGTTTTCTCACAATTCAATTCGGATTGCTATAGCAACCGATGCAGCCCAAGACCTAGAAAAATATCTGATTTTACAACTTACTTGCTGTAATAAAAACAAAACGGTCAGGAAATTCCAGAATAGATTGTTGAGCATACTTTTGTGACATTTCCGCCAAACCTTCAGCTAGTTGTTTATCATCAAACAATGAAAGCAGGGACATATAGCGATTTTCCACCATATGGAAATATTGTGATTTAGGAATAGCCTGAAGATATTCCACTAAATTAACTGATACCTTGAAGCCTACTTTTTCAAGCAAGTTAGCAAGATTGCTATAGTGAGGCTGGCTTTTTTCATATAGATGCAAAGCTTCATCAAATAAGGGGTAATCAATAGTTGGAGGTAAAAGTATTAACAAGAAAATCCCATCACTAGTTAACCGTTGAAATAAACGACTGAATAGTAGTTCTTTGTTATCTATATGATGGATTACTTCTTTTATTAGAACCTTATTGTAAACTTCGGCTTGGGATAAAAAATCTATGGCATCTAATGCCATAATTTTATATTGAGGGCTATCAGGTATTTGTTGGAGCATTTTCTCAGAAGGGTCTACGCAGATAATTGAGTTATCTAATTGTATCTGCTTCAGAATTGATTTTGCATAAATCCCTGTACCACACCCTAAATCGACAAGAGTATCTGTCGGTTTTAAGCGTAAATATTCAATGACCTTTGTAGTCATAAATTTAATGTACTCTTCTGAGTAAGACCACAAATCGTCATAAATATTGCTGATTTTTTGGTAGTGTTGCTGATTTTGTCCGCTCATATCGTTAATTCCTATTTCTCTTGAATTTGCACTTTGGATAAGTAAAATCTTGCTAACACCTTGCTATCGCGATTTTAGGATACAACTAAATTTATGGAAGATTATATAGGAATCCGATTTGATTTATGAAAAAATCTAAGTATGTTTCGGGTGTGTTATCGCCGAAAGTACGGCACCAAAGCCTTTGGATGGTGCGTTAGCCAGAGGCATAACGCACCCTACGTATATTTCAAAAATCAAATATGAGTCCTCTATATAAAAAAGCCACTACCCAACTGGCAGTGACAATGAAATAGCTGGTTAGACTATATCAAAAAATATATATTCCTATGGATTGACCTATAGGTTGTACAAGTGTGATAGTTAATGACCAGGTAATACAAGTTTAGTTTTCTCGCCAATCATACACGTTTGGCGGGATTTTTTAATTTTCACACTTTTTAGACTAAAAACCCACTAATCCTACTTATCCTACTTTCAATTTTTTCTTCACAGACCATTATTCTATTCTCTTTGCTTTATCCTCTATCTATAGATATATAAATATAGGTATATTTAGAAACTAGCCAGGGATAGATACCTCTTTCTTAAGAAAGATTAGATAATACCAGAATTTGTAGTTACACATACTACTTAGAAGTAGATTGCTAATTAATCTGCAAACCTTAGTTGCGTAAAATTTTTCATCCTCATATGGTAAATACTCCTCCATCGCTGTTTTCAGAAGATCAATACAAGGTAGAAGATGCAGAGGCAGAAGTCACTGCCATTATAGAAACACCACCATCAGAGACAGAAATTGACCTAGAGTTTCTTTACACCAGAGATATTGAATTTCGTCAGGAAACTCTCTATTTTATTGTGGTGGATCGCTTTTATGATGGCGATCGCTCAAACAGCGAAGGTGAAAATGCAGAACTGTATGATCCAACTCGACAAGATTGGGGTAAGTACTGGGGCGGTGATTTGCAAGGCGTCATCGACAAGTTAGACTATCTCAAAAGCATGGGAGTGACTGCGATTTGGTTAACTCCTCTGTTTGAGCAAATTGAAGAATTGTTTGTTGGCAATGCCGCAATGCATGGCTATTGGACAAAGGACTTTAAGCGGATTAATCCTCGCTTCATTGCTAACGGTGAAGAGCCTTCTTTAAACAAAACCCAAGAAACAAAAGATACCACATTTGATAGATTAATTGCTGAACTGCACGAGCGCAAGATGAAGCTGGTGCTGGATATTGTCTGCAACCATAGCTCACCTGATATTAGTGGTACTAAAGGTGAATTATACGACGATGGAGTGAAAATTGCTGACTTTAACGATGATGAGCAGCACTGGTATCACCACTATGGCGAAGTGCAAGACTGGGAAAATGAATGGCAAGTACAAAACTGTGAACTTTCCGGTCTTGCAACGTTTAACGAGAACAACATTGAATATCGTAATTATATCAAATCGGCAATTAAGCAATGGCTAGACCGGGGTGTGGATGCACTGCGGGTGGACACTGTTAAGCATATGCCCATCTGGTTTTGGCAAGAATTCACAGGTGATATGTACAATCACAAACCAGATGTGTTTATTTTTGGTGAATGGATTTTCAGCCATCCTTATGACGATCGCTCTGTAGAATTTGCCAATAATTCTGGCATGACGATGTTAGACTTTGGGCTGTGCGTAGCCATTAGGGAAGCTTTGGCACAAGGTGCAGAAGGTGGATTTCATCTGATTCAAGAGATTTTTGACCAAGATTATCGCTACAACGGAGCGACAGAGTTAATTACTTTTCTTGACAACCACGATATGCCCCGTTTCCAATCGCTGAACTCTGATCCAGCGATACTGAAAGTGGCAATTACCCTGATTATGACTTCTCGTGGTATTCCTTGCATCTATTATGGGACGGAACAATATCTCCACGATGACACTAATGGTGGAAATGACCCATACAACCGTCCAATGATGGATAAATGGGATACGGATAGTGAAATTTATCGTTACATCAGGCTACTTTCTGGCTTACGGCGACTCAATCCAGCGATTTCGATGGGTAGCCAATGGCAAAAATACATCACGCCGGATGTTTACGGCTACGTACGTCGCTATCGGGACTCCCTGTGCTTTGTTTTACTAAATAAGGGTGAAGCCGTGACCATACCAGAGGTCACAACAGAACTACCTGATGGAGAACACACCTGTGTCATGACTCGCAATAAGTATGAAGTGAAAGACGGTAAAATCTATGACTTGCAACTCGAAGAGCGTGGCGTGATCGTCTTAAGCCGAGTTGGAGAACGGGTGAAAGGGCAAACGATTGTGCGAGTCCAACTCAATGGTGTACAAACTCAACTGGGTGAAACTATCGTCGTGATTGGAGATTGTCCGGAATTAGGTAACTGGGATATTGGCAAGGGATATCCTCTGGAGTACATCAACTCTAATACATGGTTTGCTGAGATTCCGTTTGATGAAAGTGCTGGCAAGTTGATTAGTTATAAATACGCTATGTTGCGAGAAGGGCGATCGCCTTTGCGCGAAAATCTGATGAATCGTCGCTGGGTGATTGCCAAAGAAGGGACTGTCAAATGGCGTGATACTTGGGCACCTGGGCGCGAATCATAACAACAGGAGTCAGAACTCAGAACTCAGGAGTCAGAATATTATGTTTTTTGACTCCTGAATTCTGAATTCTCCCCATCAGAGAAATCTGTTTTGCTCAGATCATCTACACTCCTGAAGTGAGTTTTACGGCTCCTAAATTTACAGAAGGTAGATCGATACCGCCTTCCGCCTTCGTATCTAATGGAAAGCAGGGATTGTTTACATTAACCAGTTGAGCTGGTGAACAGGTTACGTCGGGACTGAAAATAGAGTAACCGTAAATTGTTTGACCTGGACTAATAAGTTCGCTTGTTTTGATAATAATACCACCTAAAGTTTGTCCAGCAGGTACTGTTAGAGCAGGGTTTTGGGCAACTCCTGTTCCAGCATTAGCAATATTGTTCACAACATAGGTTTGGGGAATGGGTGTGACCAAAGGAACTTTTCCCCATGAAGAAGCTGGTATCTTAACAACAGAACCGTAACCGCTTGGTTTACCAGAAGAACTCACTTGTGTAATTGCGGCAATTCCAAAACCATCGTGTCCGTTTGGCGCACCTCTTTCCAAGACAACAAAGCCAGTGCGATCGCTAGCTTCCACAGGAGTTTTCAAAACAAAGTCTACGCGCTCAATACTTGCGTTTCCGTTATACGGTGTACCCTCAACGTTAGCCCCTGTATTTGTAAAAACGTTATCAAAGCCTGCAAGTATATTATTCTCTGAAAGTAGCTGCTCTTGTGAGAGTGGACCAGAACTCAAAAAAGTAAAGGTATTGTTGCCATCAAATGTACCAAAATACCAGGCTAACTGCCTGTCATCTGTACGCGGGTTACGGCGAACGTATACATTTGCAGATATGGCTTCGTCTAGAGTGGCTGTTCCTCCATTAAAAGAGAAACTTGTGATAGATTGAGTCAATCCTAGGAAGTTAAGCTCGCAAAAACTTATTTCACCTTCGTCGCGTAGCCGTTGTTCATAATCTTCATGTCCTTGCCAAAATTTTTACCAACACTACTGAGCCTGCCTTTACTTCTATCTGATTACTGAATCGGTGTTCTAGCGGGTATTGAGTGATGAAAAGTTTGATTTGAGCAACACATTGAAATTTCATTCTTTAGAAATATTAAAATTTCATTCTTTAAATAGATTTTTTCGCTTAACTGTCTTAACTGTCTTAACTGTCTTAACTGTCCTTTTTTCTTTTTTCATTTGTGTTAATTTTTTTAGTGTTTGTATTACTTGTCTGGTTATAGACACTAGTAAAAATCAAAAGAGGTGTTGATAGATGGGATGGGTAGTCAAATACGAAAGCCGTTTATTTTCTGAGACAAAGACGGATGGTATTTTTGTTAAAAAAAGTACAGCAGAATTTTGGGAAATTTGTGTGTCATTACATCCTAGTACTATTCGAGTTTGGATTGAGGAAGTTTCCCAAGAAAAAAAGGGTAATTGACTGGAAGTTAGCACTCGACAAACTTTTTTACCACTTCTACTACTTAAGGACGCAATACCTGGCACTGCTTCCAAAGTGTCAACTGACCACTTAACTGATAACTGCTCCCAAACTATCTTGCAGCTTTGCGACCATCTCAGCACGCGCCGAAACTTCTAGTTTGCGGAACATCCGTTTGAGCGCTTGCTTGACAGAATTTTGTGTAATCCAAAGTTTTTCGCCAATTTCCGCATTGGTTAACCCCCGCGCCACCAACTCAGCAATTTCTAATTCACGGGGAGTAAGACGACTTGCTAACGGACAAAGAGATGTTTTTGGTTTGGCGCGTAAGGTGGCGAGTTTTGCGGAAACATGAAGGCATAAAGCACTCATGTCAGCCAGATCATTGACGTTAAAAGCAGCAGTACCATGCTCACGGGCGAGGTTAAGCGTTCCCACAAGACGACCATCACAGACAATTGGTCCGCTCATGACGTGTTCATGGTCATGGCGCGAGCAAAAATGCTTCCAATCTCCAGTTGGTAACACCAATTGCTCGTGAACAGGAGCATGACGTTCAACGACGAAGCGCCCAACCGGATTGCTTTCCATACACACACCCGGAACATCTTGAGCATCTACCTCTGGAGGGAACGGTTCATCCAGCAGATAGAGACCCCAACGCTGCACGCCAAAATACTCCGCCACTGTATCTATCAGAGCTCGTCGTAGTTCTTGCTCATCGCTGACAGAAGCTATTTCATGAAATACAGTTTGAAGAGATTTAACCATAGGTGTACCCACTTGGGGTCTATGCGAAACTTCATAATTACTTCTATGCTAATAGCAGCAAAGGTAAAAAGCTAACACAACAGGTGACGATAGGAGAAACAATGACAGTAACACAAGTTTCTGCTCAAGAACTTTTTCGTGCTGCATACGAAAACCGTTACACTTGGGAGAAAAACTTCCCTGGTTACACCGCAGATGTCACCTATAAACAGGATGACCAGGTGATTACAGGCAAAATTCGCATCAACTCGAATCTCAAGGCGGAAGTTTTTGAGGTAGAAGACGAGCAGGCGAAGCAGTTCATTAACAATCAAGCATGGGAGATTGCGATTCACCGCATCCGTCGCTCTTTTGAAGAAACCCACGGCGCGAATACATTTCGCTATGGTGCAACTGACGAAACTGGTGCTGTTGAGATTCTTTTAGGCGGTAAGTCCGAGGGCGATCGCTACAAAGTCCGCAACAATGAAGTGAGCCACGTCCACCGTCATATCCACAACGTTGTTGTGACCATTGACACCTTCAGCAGTCATGATACAGGAGAAGGCTACCTGTCTCATCAATATGACTCTGTTTACCACGATCCGAAAACGGGCGAACAAAAAGGCGGAAGAAGCGAGTTTACAGATGAGTACGAAAAGGTTGGCGATTACTTCATCCTAAATCGTCGAGAAATTCGCACCGAAATAGAAGGAAAAACATCCATTCAGGAAATTATCTTTTCCAACATTCAGTTATTGGAGCCTGTTGCTGCTTAATTGCAGTGCAGATGGATTAGATTCCCGACTTCTTAAAGAAGTCGGGAATCTTGTTGTTCAGGAATGATTTACGATTGCTGTATATTAGATTAGTATTCACTTAGTTCTTCTGGTGTTTTTGACCTCTGTTGCACGACAGATAACAGGCGCAGACAGAATTACGAAAGCAATCAAAGCCACGTTAGTCAACATTGTTTAACCCCTTTTGTTTTTAAAGTTCTTCTTGGTATAGGACTACTGGTTTTTTCTCTAAGGTTCCGGAAATTCTCTGGTCTTGAGGACAGTTTTCAAAGCTTCATAGTTAAACTTGTTTTTAGGGATTTTTTGATTAGAAAAATTGTTCACCGCACGGCTCTGGAAGCTTTTCCAATCCTTTTTCAGATTTGTCCAGCAACTGCTGATTACCCATTGGCGATCGCTGCTGCTGCTATTGCTCGGAGTCTTTTTACCTTTGCTGGTTTTCGGGGAACTGGCAGAGGATGTTTGGGAGAATGAAGGTGGCTTCTCGTGGGATGTACCCTTACTGTTGGCAATTCACAGCACAGCCAATCCTCAACTGGACGTTGTGGTCACAATGCTAACTAAATTGGGTGTGTTTTGGGGTGTGTTTCCGATGGCGACTGTCACCGCGCTAGTGCTATTTAGGCGCCGACGGTGGCGTAAGCTCACTTACTTGATTGTCACCTTACTGGGTAGCATCATCATCAACCGGACAGCGAAGGTACTGCTGCATCGAGTCCGTCCCCACTTATGGGAATCACCTGCACCAGAATTTGACTACGGATTTCCTAGCGGTCATGCGATGTCGAGCATGACGTTCGTAGCAGTCTTAGTGATTTTGAATTGGAGAAGTCGGTGGCGCTGGTTGATTTTAATTGTCGGGGCAATTTTTGTCTTGGTTATCGGCTGGACACGGCTTTACCTGGGAGTGCATTATCCCAGCGACATTTTGGCAGGCTGGATGGCATCGATTGCTTGGGCAGTTGGGGCTAGTTTCATCATCCGGCTTTGGCGATGATCCAGTTGCTATAGCATTCTTCAGATCCCCGACTTCTTTAAGAAGTCGGGGATCTTGTTTGTTCAGATATAACTAAATGCTGTGAACAAGCGTTTGATATCTGTTTCTCCTCTCGCCACTTTTGTCAAGATGTTTTTTCAACAATTTACCCAAAATAGAGATACCTTGCTCGATATCCTGTGGTGAGTTGGCGAAAGTCAGTCGCATCGCTGGATAACCCTGTTTATCTGGGAAAAATGCGGAACCACAGAATATCAGCACATTTTCCGACAAGGCTTCCTTAGTCATTGCTTGAATAGGAATATCGGCTGGTAATTGCACCCAAAGAAATAACCCTCCTTTGGGAACCGTCCACTTTGCTTCTGCGGGAAAATAACGCTCCATGGCTTGCACCATAATATTGCGGCTTTGGATATTTTCCGCTCGCAGTTGGCTAAGGTGACGGCGGTAATGTCCTGATGCGAGGAATTCACTCACGATTGCTTGAGAAACCGTGGATACATGAATGTCATGAACTAATTTCCGCTCCAAAATTGCTTGATAATGCTTGCCTGTAACCACCATATAGCCCACTCTTAACCCAGGCATCAAAGTTTTAGTAAAGGTACCGACGTATGTCACCAATTCGTGTTTATCTAAAGCTTTAATTGGTGCTGGAACCGGCTCAAAATTCAATCCTTCATAAGCATTATCTTCCAAAATCGGACATTCATATTGTTCGGCTAATGCCAGCAATTTTTGGCGATGTGCCTGAGTGGTCGTCAAACCAGTAGGATTGTGTAGGGTACTAATGGTGTAAATTAATTTTGGGCGATGGCTCTTGAGGTATTGCTCTAACAACTCCAGATTCATCCCCTCGGCTTTCATGGGAATACCGATGATTTTGGCTCCTAAGTTTTCTAAGATGGCGATCGCACCATAATAGGTGGGAGCTTCTACAATCACCCAATCTCCGGGTTGCACAAAATGAGACATTGCCAATGATAAAGCTTGCTCAGAGCCATTGGTAATAATTAAATCCTCAGGTGATACATCCAGTCCCTGATGTACCAACATTTGAGCAATCTGTCTGCGTAGTATTAACTGTCCTTGTGGCAAGTCGTATTTACATAATACATCTACCTGCTTGAGCGCTCGTTTGGAAATTTGCATTAAATCCTTTGGCGGACGAGGAAAGCCAAAACTCATATCAATCATTCCTGGCTGCGCTTGTGCTTGCACTCTCGCCATATGCATATCAAAAAAAGAATTGCCTCCTGGCTCTTTAATGATGACTTCTTGCTCTGGGGCAAAAGTTGGTTTCAGGTTAGCAGACACCAGCTGAGTGTTCACGAAATAACCAGAACCTTGACGAGCGCAAATCACTCCATCTGCTTCTAAAACGTTGTATGCCTCAATAATGGTGAGTTTATTAACTTGCAAATTTTCTGCTAAAGAGCGGATTGAGGGGAGGCGATCGCCGCTTTGCAGTGCGCCGGATTTAATCAGACTACTAAGGCGATCGCGTATCTGCAAATAAATAGGCTTAGGTGACTGCCGATCTAAAAAAATCTTCATTTTGGCGCACTCATCAACGACGACAACAGCACTATTACTGGCAATATAAGCGATTTTCAATTGTTATGCATGGTACAGTTGGGTGAATTTTGACTAGAACAGTTGTCAAGGTGCATAACTGTTCTAGTACAAATCTGCAAAAACTGTACCTTCTCACTCTTCCATTCCTGAGCGAAGGTAAAAGTAATAGTTCACCAAACAGTAATAAGCAATCACTGCTTAGTGCTGAACCATTTTTACTACTCAAAACGTTCTCAAGTTCACGCTCGGAAATTTTGCTATGGAAATCTTTAATTTTTCAAAAGAAATATTGCCGAAGATAAAAAACGTTTGGCAACATTTTGTAATCTGGCTGGTTAGCAGTTCTGAACTGCAAGTATGGCAGCAATCAGACCGTTATGGTCGTACTTTTTCTTGGCACGCCTACGACCCGTTAACAGGACGTTCTGCTTGTTTTGGTTCTGAAGAAGAAATGCGAATTTGGATCGAGCAATGTTACTACAAGTAACAGATAAAGTACAGTACTACCTCAAGAACACTTGACTCTTGGAAAATTATCTCCAAACTAAAACCCTATTTGCTTGCGGCAACAAACAGACAGGGGTAATACCAATTCACTAAGAACGCTCATTCATAAGGGTACGGCATTAAGAAAGCCTAAGATAACCAGGGTTTGGCAGTGTGTATCTGTCGCATTCTTTTTTCACGCTTGGTATAATATAGCGGTTTCAATTAAAGAGAATACAGTGCTTATGGGGATTGTTAATGCCGTACCTTATGAATGCGGTACCTTATGAATTCCCCGTAAGCGCAAAGCGCAGGCTCCGCCAAGCGCGTAAGCTCCCACCGGGTGAAAGCACGCGCGCAGCATCTTTGCTCTTGAGAAGGGGTTGGCTGGGGTATCCCTTTACTATCTGTTGATTCAAGGGAAAGAACATGGCAAGAAAACGGTCTGTATTTTTCCATACAATACAACCCTTTTTGAAGTCTAGGCGTTTAGATAAGGGTTGGCTGAGTCGGTGTGTATTGGCGCTGCTTACCGCGTTTCTGTGCATAGTACTTTCGCCCCTTTTGTCAACCGTCCTTGCTGTTAATTCTACTACCACTACTCCACCAAACAGCACGGCTCAAACCGAAAACTCAGTGCAACAAGGCAAAGCACTGTATGATGCTGGACGGTTTGCTGAAGCGCTCAAGGTTTTGGAACAGGAAGCTGCTGCTTTTAAAGCCAGTGGGGATAAACTCAATGAAGCTATGGCTTTGAGCAATCTTTCCCTAGTTTATCAGCAACTTGGACAGTGGAGTCAGGCAGAAAAGGCAATTATCCAAAGTCTGAATTTATTAAAAAATAACGATAACTCAAAACAGCGTTTTGCAATCTTCGCCCAAGCTCTAGATGTGCAAGGACGGTTACAATTGTCACAAGGACAAACTCAAGCTGCACTCTCGACTTGGCAAGAAGCTGCAAAGATTTACAAGCAAATAGGCGATTCGGCGACATTAACCCGCAACCGCATTAATACTGCTCAAGCAATGCAAGCTTTGGGGCTTTACCGTCAAGCTAGCAAGATTTTAACAGAGGTTCAGCAAACCCTCATAAGCCTAAGAGACTCGCAACTGAAAGCAACAGGATTGCGTAGTCTCGGTAATATTCTCAGAGTTGTTGGTGATTTAAATACATCCAGAAAGGTCCTAGAGGAAAGTTTAGCAGTCGCACAGCGCGTAAAATCTCCAATAGCTACTGGTGATACTTTGCTGAGTTTAGGTAATACGGCTCTCGCCCAGGGAAAAACTCAACTTAGTCTGGACAACAAAGCCGGGGCTGAAAAAGAAACTCAAGCTGCTTTAAAATATTACCAACAGGCTGCACTTGTCGCACCAACCGTCACGCGCATTCAGGCACAACTGAACCAACTTAGCCTACTTGTGGAAGACAAGCGATTGAGCGCAGCTTTGGCTTTAGCATCTCAAATTCAACCAGAAATTAGCAAGTTGCCACCTAGTAGAACTTCAGTGTATACCCGGATTAACTATGCTGAAAATCTAACACAATTAAAAGAGAAAAGCAACGCAGATAACCCGTCATGGCTGGATATTGCTCAGATGTTGTCCACCGCTCTTGAGCAGGCGCGAAGCTTAAAAGACGCGCGAGCAGAATCTTATGCTTTGGGTATTCTGGGTGGGTTGTATGAACAAACTCAGCAGTTATCTGAAGCACAAAACCTTACCAAGCAAGCACTCATTATAGCCGAAACTCTTGAGCCACGGGACATTGCTTATCAGTGGCAATGGCAGTTGGGACGTTTACTTAAAGAATCGGGAGATATTCCAGGAGCGATCGCATCATACGATGAAGCATTCAAAACCCTTGAATCTCTGCGTGGCGATTTAGTCGCCATTAATCCAGAAATTCAGTTTTCCTTCCGCGAAACTGTGGAACCTGTGTATCGGGAGTTGGTTGATTTGCGGTTGCAGAATCAGGGAAGCCCTGAAACTAGGCAATACAATCTTAGACAAGCTCGTAATGTAATTGAATCACTCCAACTCGCGGAACTGAATAACTTCTTTCGCTCACCCTGTGTGGAAACCAGAGTCGAAATTGACACGGTGGTTCAGCAAGACAAAAAAGCGGCAATTATATATCCTATTATTTTACCAGACCGCATAGAAGTTATTCTCACGTTGCCTGAACAAAAGGAACTTCGCAAATATACAACGGTCATACCCCAAGAAAAAGTAGAAAACATCGTACAAGATTTGCGGAAAAGCTTATTGGATGTGGCGGGAACTTTTCAGGTTCAGGAAAAGTCGCAGGAGATATATAATTGGTTAATTCGACCAGCAGAAGCAGAGTTAAGCAAGAGTGGCATCAAAACCTTAGTGTTTGTTCTGGATAGTTCGTTGCAGAATATCCCGATGGGGGTTCTGTACGACCAACAACAGCAGAAATATCTGATAGAGAAATATGCTTTAGCCCTTAGCCCTGGTTTGCGACTTTTTGACCCCAAACCGTTGCAACGGGTACGCCTAAACGCTTTAACTGCGGGAGTGGGTAAAGAACGCTTTGGGTTTCCTCCATTGCAAAATGTGCCACGGGAATTGGAACAAGTCAAGTCTGAGGTACCGAGGAGTGAAGAACTCCTAAATCAGAAGTTTACTGAAAACAACTTGCAAAAGGAACTACAATCAGCTCCTTTCTCGGTAGTTCATTTGGCGACTCACGGCGAGTTCAGTTCCGATCCAGAAAAAACCTTTATTCTCGCTTGGGATAAACTACTTAAGGTAAAGGATTTTGACAGTTTACTGCGAGTCAGCGAATCTAGCAGGTCAAGCAACATCGAATTACTCGTCCTGAGTGCTTGCAAAACCGCCCTTGGAGACAAACGAGCAGCATTAGGATTAGCTGGAGTAGCTGTGCGGGCGGGCGCACGCAGTACGCTAGCAAGTTTATGGTCAGTAGATGACCAGTCTACCGCAGATGTGATGAGCGAGTTTTACCGACAGTTACAGACAGGGGTGAGTAAAGCCGAAGCACTCCAGCGTGCTCAACTTGCGGTTTTTGTCAAGGATAATAGTCCTTATCATTGGGCACCTTATGTGCTGCTGGGGAATTGGTTATAACGGAATTTTGAATTTTGGACTTATATCAGGTTCGGTTGATTATATCATGTCCGGATAAACACTTATAAAAAACGAAGAACCTCACCCCCATCCCCTCTCCTTATTAAGGAGAGGGGTGCCCGAAGGGCGGGGTGAGGTCTTTTTATTGTAAGTAATTAAGCGAACTTGATATTACTTATCATTCCTGAAGAACCCCACCCCGGTTTTGTCTTGGGCCAAAACCTCCCCTCCCCGCATGCGGTGAGTCCAGCGCTGCAGGCGGGTTTCCCGCCGTAGGCGACTGGCGTTCGCGTAGCGTGCCGAAGGCATACCCGGAGGGGGAGGGGATAAAGGGGAGCCAGCGCTGCAGGAGGGTTTCCCGACCTAGGCGACTGGCGTGTGGGGTGCAGTCAAGGTGGTAATCATAACTAATTAACCGAACATGATATTATCTCTATGTGCGGCATTTAGCCGAGGTTTGCCAAGAACTGCGAGGCGTAGTCGTGGGTGCCGAGGCTGTTAAGACTACCTCACCTTTGGCGTTGAACACCCACCCAGTCGCTTCAACTATGGGTTCTGGCGTGGGCTTTGTTGGTGTGGAAACAGATGGACTCTTGCGGTTGTCAAAGTTTGGGTTGAGGGTTACCCAATCTACTAGAACGGCGTCAGGTGTGAGAATGTCTTTGGGGTTGGGGGGTAAGCCGCCGCGTCCGGTGATGATAAAACTGCTTTGAGCGTAATTGGGAGAGTTGCAACCTTGAGCTACCTCAGTGTCAACTGGTACTGATGGTAAGTTAATTAATCTGGTGTTGGGGTCAATATCAGGTGTGTTGACTTCCACAGTACCACTTAAAGAAGGGTTTGTTTGCGAGATAGCAGTGATGTCGTTCGTCTGTAATTTACTGGGGTCTAAATCATCAGGACGCAACCTCTCAATTTCTTGCCGACTAAGTGGTGCAATTCCAAATATGTCACTAGCCTTAATTGTAATTTTTCCACCAGTGCCACTATACGCATTGGCAGTGATGTCGCTGTTTTCATTTGGAACGGCAACGATGAACCCATTGGGAGCATTGATTCTAATGTTACCACCGTCACCACCTTTGTTGTCAGTACCCGCAGAGGTGGAGATGGAACTTCCACGACGCAATAAAAGTAAGTTCCCTATTTGTAACTCAACATCTCCACCCTTACCCGTTGTGGAGGTTCCATTCATCCGACTTTGATTATCAAGTTGAATGGTATCTGCCACAATATTCAAAGTACCAGCATTGCCATCACCAGTACTTTCAACTTCCAATCTCCCTTGATTATCAAGAACCAGGGTTTTTGTTTGCACACTCAAGTTTCCTGCATTGCCACTGCCATTGGTTGTTGCAACAATTCCACCATTATTGATTTTCAAAGATTCAGCAGTAACAGTAATTTGTCCAGCATTACCCCTGCCCAAAGTGTTGGTACTCATATCTCCTGTATTTATCACCATAGGACCTGCGATATTAATGTTGATATCTCCGGCTTTACCTGTGTTCCTTGTACTGCTATTGATCTGCGAATTTTCAAGCTCAAAAGAATTTGCGTAGATGCTGATTTTTCCTGCGTCACCCTTGCCAACGCTGTTTGTAAATATACCTAGAGGATTCCGTAACACCATAGAACCTGCGACATTAATGTTGATGTCTCCGGCGTTACCTGTGCTATCTTTTTCAGTCGCCTGGCTAGTGATCTGCGAACTGTCAAATAGCAAGGAATTTGCATAGATATTGATTATTCCAGCGTCACCAATGTTATTGGCGAAGCTATATATGCCTGAAGACTTGCTCTCAAAAGAATCTGCGACATTAATGTTGATTTCTCCACCTTTACCTGTGAGAAATGTACGACTATAGACTCCCGAAACTTCCATCAGCAAGGAATTTGCAGTAATGCTGATTTTTCCAGCGTTACCCCTGAGGGTTTGGCTCAGTATAGCTGCATTTTTTACCACCATAGGACCTGCGACGTAAATGTTGATGTCTGCGGCTTTACCTGTACTATTTTCCTGCGTACGACTAACGATCGCCGATTCATTTTCAAGCCGCAAAGAATTTGCCCTTATGTTAATTTTTCCAGCGTCACCTTGACCAAAAGAGTAAGTATCTATACTTGTTCCACTTATTCCATTCCCTAGTAGCAGTAATGGACCTGCGACATTAATGTTGACTTCTCCACCGTTACCTGTACTATCGTTCCCCGTACCGTTACTCAAAGTAGATTGGTTTTGAATCACGAAAGAATTAGCTTTAACTTCCATCCGTCCGGCGTTACCTGTACCATCAGTGTTACTGCTTAGCCCACTTTTGTTACCGATAAAAATAGAATTAGCTTGTAAAGTAATGTCTCCAGCTTTTCCCGCTTCTAGTACGCGAGTACCCACACCAGCCTGATTCTCAAGCCTGATAGAGTTGTTAGCAACCAGCTTAATTTGTCCGGTATTCCCCGAACTGAAACTGTTAGAACTGATGTCGGACTGATTGATACCTATTTCTTCACCAACAATACTGATTTCTCCCCCATTTCTGTCGCCAAGCGTATCAGCTCGTAGAATAGACTCAGAGGTGAAATTGATGTTTTTACCAGCAACTGCAATGGCACCACCGCCCACTCCTGTAGTACTTACGAACGATTTACCAGAGAATTGGATGTCTGCAAAACTGGGAGCAGCTTCATAACCCAGCTTCCAACCTTCTGGTACCGAGACGAGACTCACAGCTCCATTGCTCGCAACACTACCGATTTCAATACGTCCTGCTGGTGACTTGAGAACACCACCTTCAACAGACACTTTACCGCCCACCAGAGCTAAGGTTTTCCCCGACTCTAGCTCCAATCCTGGAACGCTACTGTTAAGAAGAGGACGGGGTCTCCCTGGCTTGGTACCATTACTATACTCGATCTGAGCCTGATCATATACAAATTCGTGCCCTGCCCCTCGTACTTGAATTTCCCCTGGATTTGTGCCCATACCCAGTCCAATAGGTGCGGTTATCGTCAACAGGGGTTTATCTGGTGATGGAGTGGCACTGAATTTAGTACCATCGGCAAAATTTATACTGCTTGCTGTACTACCAATAAACGAACCTCCAATATTTAATCTGGCATTGGGACCAAAGATAATCCCATTTGGATTAATCATAAACAGGTTAGCTGTCCCGTTAGCTTTAATTAACCCATCAATGTTTGATACTGAGCCACCCGTTACCCGAGTGATAATGTTTTGAATATCAGCAGCATTATTAAAGAAAGCAGTACTCCCTGTGGGAACAGAAAACTCCTTAAAACTGTGGAACAAGTTGCTTGCTGCTTGTGTTCCTCCAGTGATATTAAAGTTGTTACCCTCGCTTGTGACGCTGGAGTTATTAGGTAAGGTGGCATCCGGCGTAATTTGAGCAAGAGCACAATTTGCCCAAACGCTGACACCACCTATGGCAATACCTAACAAAGCGCCCCAACAAGTACTTATCCCGGACATTGCAGCCCCTCCAGCGTTTGGCGTTGCACAACAACGGTTATGTTGCCCTAGTACAAAGTAAACCACATCCAGTGGTACTCAAAGTAACCTCCACCTACTTCTTAGCTTTAGGAGTGCGAGTTTTATGCAAAACCCGCCATTTCTTTACGAAAGTTCATATAAAAAACCCGCCTGAGCAAGGGTGCAGTAGGGAATACCAGAACTGAATTTTTCACCACACCGCACACTTTGTACCAGTCCAGCAGACAAGCTCAGTGCGTAAGTCCTGTACAATTGAAGATGTGGACACTAGCATCTAAGAAGCTCTGCATCTTGCAGAGGGTGACCAAGAATTACGAGGCGTGGTGGTGGGTGCATCGGCTGTTAAGACTACCTCACCTTTGGCGTTGAACACCCACCCAGTCGCTTCTACGATGGGTTCTGGCGTGGGCTTTGTTCGTGTGGAAACAGAGGGACTTTTGCGGTTGTTAGTGTTTGGGTTGAGTGTTACCCAATCTACTTCTACAGCATCAGGTGTGAGAATGTCTTTGGGATTGGGGGGTAAGCCGCCGCGTCCGGTGATGATAAAACTGCTTTGAGCGTAATTGGGAGAGTTGCAACCTTGGGCTACCTCAGTGTCAACTGGTACTGTTGGTAAGTTAATTAATCTGGTGTTGGGGTCAATATCGGGTGTGTTAATTTCAATAGTGCCACTTAAAGAAGGGTTTGTTTGCGAAATGGCAGTGATGTCGTTCGTCGGTAATTGACTCGGATTTAAACCCTCACGACGCAACCTCTCAATTTCTTGCCGACTTAGCGGTGCGATTCCAAAAATGTCAGTAGCCTTAATTGTAATTTTCCCACCAGTGCCACTAAACGCATTGGCAGTGATGTCGCTATTTTCATTAGGGACAGCAACAATGAAGCCATTGGGAGCATTGATGGTGATATTGCCGCCGTTTCCACCAGCCTCTTGAGTACCTGCACTGGTGGAAATTTGACTACCGCGACGCAGTAGCAGTAAGTTACCAACATTTAGTGTGAGATTGCCACCATTGCCAGAGGTAGTGGTTGCATCAATCAAGCTCTGATTATCTAGCTTAATGATATCTGCCACAATCTCGAAAGCACCAGCATTTCCACTACCTGTACTTTCAAGCCGGAATCTTCCATCATTGTCAAGATTTACGGTTTTTGCCCGTATATACAGGTTTCCTGCATTGCCACTGCCTGTGGTTGTCGTACTAATTCCACTAACATTACTGATTTCCAAAGATTCAGCACGGACAGTAATTTGTCCAGCATTAACCGTTCCATAAGTGTTGCTATCTATACCTGAATAGTTTTGTAACACCAAAGGTCCTGCGACATTAATATTAATTTCTCCAGCTTGACCTGTGTTCTGTGTACCGCTACTGAACCCCGAATTGTCTGAAATCAGCAAAGAATTTGCTGTAATGTTGATTTTCCCAGCGTTACCCTCACCCAAAGCCGCGTTACTAATACCTGCAAAGTTCTGGAACACTACAGATCCTGCAACATTAAGATTGATTTCTCCAGCTTGACCTGTGCTACCTTCCTTCGCAGCACTAGTGAACCCCGAACCGTTTTCAATCAGCAAAGAATTTGCTGTAATGCTGATTTTCCCAGCGTTACCTGTGTTCTCTGAAACGCTCGTGAAGTTTGAATTGTCTGAAATCCGCAGAGAATTTGCCGTAACGTTGATTTTTCCAGCATTACCTGCGCCTTTGGTTTCAACTCCCAAACCAGCATAATTGCGGACTACAAAGTCGCCTACTGCAATGTTCATTTCTCCGGCGTTGCCTTCACCATTAGAAGAAGCACCAAAACCAGCATTATCAATCAGTAGAGAATTAGCTTTAACTTCTATCCGCCCAGCATCCCCTTCACTAAAGGTTTTGCTACCTAGACCACTACGATCTCTAACTTCAATAGAATCTGCTTTGAGGGTAATTTCTCCAGCTTTTCCCAATCCTTGTGTGTTTGCACCCGCGCCACCGTTATTCTCAAGCAGGATAGATTTGTTGGCTACAAGCTTAACTTGTCCGGCATTCCCTGAACTAAAGGTGGCAGTGTTGATCTCGGACGAAATCACAGATATCTCGTCCCCAACAATACTAATTTCTTGCCCATTTCTGTCACCACGCGTCTCACTCAGTAGAAGCGCCTCTCCAGCCAGACTGATATTTTTACCAGCAACTGCAATCGAACCACCGCCGACTCCTGTGGTATCCACGAACGATTTACCAGAAAACTGAATGTCTCCAAAACTGGGGGTGCCAGAATAATCCAGCTTCCAACCTTCTTGTACCGGGACGAGACTCACAACTCCATTGCTCGCAACACTACCGATTTCAACACGTCCTGATGATGACTTGAGAACGCCACCCTCAACAGACACTTTACCTCCGACTAGTGCTAAAGTCTTTCCAGACTGAAGCTCTAATCCTGGAACGCTACTGTTAACAGGGTCACGAGGTTCCTCTGTTTTTTTGATAGCCTCAAGGTTAATATCATGCCCAGGTCCTCGTACTTGAATTTCCCCTGGGTTTGTGCCCAGACCCAGTCCAATAGGTGCAGTTATTGTCAACAGGGGTTTATCTGGTGATGGAGTGGCACTGAATTTAGTACCATCGGCAAAATTTATACTGCTGGCAGTACTACCAAGAAACGAACCTCCAATATTTAATCTGGCATTAGGACCAAAGATAATCCCATTTGGATTAATCATAAACAGGTTAGCTGTGCCGTTAGCTTTAATTAACCCATCAATGTTTGATACTGAGCCACCCGTTACCCGACTGAGAATGTTTTGAATATCCGCAGCATTATTAAAGAAAGCAGTACTCCCTGTGGGAACAGAGAACTCCTTAAAACTGTGGAACAAGTTGCTTCCGGCTTGGGTTCCTCCCTCAATCGTTCTGATATTGTCCTGTATTGTGACGCTGGAATTATTGGGTAGAGTGCTATCGGGGGTAATTTGGGCGTTGGCACAATTCGCCCAGAAAGCATACGCACCACCTATCGTAATTCCTAACAAACAGCCCCAACGAGTACTTATCGCGAACATTGCACCCCCTCAAGCGTTTTAGTTGGTAAACGATTATGCTACACCAGTACAAACTAAACCACATCTAGTCGTACTCAAAGTAACATCTGCCTTCTTCTCGGTTTCAAGCGCACGACTTTTATGCAAAACCCGCCATTTCTTTACAAAACTTCATTAAATACCTGATCAGAAAACTCCCGCTTAACAATTTTACTATGCGCAGAGCGTCAATATTGCCGCATAACGAGAGCCTTTTCAATTATCTTTCCAAACCATAACGCCCAACAACCGGCGCAGTAGCAAATTCTTGCAACCCAACAGCTTTTAACAAATCTATCCAATCCTGTGCAAGCACCGCAGAACCTGAATTAGTACGCCGCATATCAGCCAAATTAGTTAAAGCATCCTGCCAAATTTGATTAACAGCATAAGCCGTGTATTCTTCTGGTTTTGCCGCCTTTAACTGACTTTCAAGATTCGGAGTGAGCGCAACTTTTTGCACCCATGCTTTAACGTAATAATAATCAGATGTATTTTCCGGATCGCCACAATAAACTTTGAAGTACCATTGATACTTGTTGTCTTGCTTGAGAGCATATTGCGGATTTTGTGGTAGAGTAATGCCAATCACACCAGACTTTTCAGGCAGCGTCAAAGGTGTCTTGTAGATATTTTTGCCTTTCTCATCTTGAAATATAAACTCTCCAGAACGCAGATTCGTCGGTAAGTCGGGAAGATAAACCCAAAAGGTTGGATACTCGGAGACTGTCAATGCCAAGAAAGATGTTGATTCATTGCCAGTTGCCTCACCAGGCACCAAGGCAGTTACAGACTGGTTCAGGTTTGGGCAACCATTACGCCTTGCCCCTCCTTGGCGGCGACCTGTGGGTGCGCCGTTACGTGGAAAGTTCAGTTTCTGCAGGCGGTTTTGTGTCTTAGCATTTTGTATCTTAGCAATAGGATTCTTGACTGGGTGGGCAACTTGTGCAACTACTTGTGGGTAGTAACTTGCAAAACAAAGGAGTATCACAGGGATAACGCCTGCAAGTTTCATAATTCAGTGTCCAAATGCCGATATAACTTATAACTTCAAAACGCAATGCCTGTATTTCGGAATTTTAACTTCGTATTTTCCACACCACAGCCATAGCTGTTAATATTAATGTCAAAGCAGAAGGAACCAGTGGTATCCATCCAGCCTGTGTAAAGATGCCAAAACAAATTACAAATAGTGTGAATACCGCCCCTGCAACAGCCAGCCCAAGGTACACTGGCTTGGAGTAGCGCCACGCTATCATTCCCCCTACCAATGACCATCCCCAAACCCAGAGTGCTTCCACCCACACAGACCACCACCACAACAAAGGTCTATCATCAAGAACGGCACTGAGGATATGGCTTATCATGTGTGCGTGCACGAACACCCCCGGAATTTTCTTTTTGTTGGTGGGAGTTTTCCAAAAATCAGCAGTGCTTGGGGCAGTCACGCCAATCAGGACAATACGATTCTTCAATAATTCAAGGTTAATTTGGTCATTGTTACTAAGGACATCTCTAAGAGGTACAGTCTCAGCAATTTTTTCTTGAGGACGCAGCGAACGATAATTCAGCAGAACTTGATAACCTGATGTATCTACTCTTTGATAGCCACTAGAATGTTCCTTTAATGGTTGAAACAGAACTTTGCCAATTTGTAAGTACCCTTCTTGAGTAATATCTGCGTTGATGCCTTTGTCATGCAAATAATGTCGTGCCAGCTGAAGACTAAAAGCATATTCTGCCGTACAAGGAGACTTCGGGGGAGGGGTTAAATGCAACAATTGGCGACGAGGAATTTCATCATAGTCTGCCACAAAATCACTAAAACTTTGGCGTTCTGTTGGTACTTCGTGAGGGGGGTGAATGCCATCAGATGCGTTATCAAATTCAGCAGGAACTTTGCAGACTGCAAAAATACGCTCATCTTGCTGCAAACGATTAGCTAAATCTGGATAATTAGAGTCCACACCGAAATCACGATAAATATCTAGACCAATAGTTTTTGGTTGATATTGCTCAAGTTTTTGTAAGAGTTGAACGAGTGCTTGATCCGATAGCGAACCTATGCCTTTCATCCCCTTCTGGTTCTGATAATAAATATCTGCTTCATCAACTGTAACTACCAAAAGGCGTGGATCTGAACTTTCAATTGCTGGTCGCAACTGCATGAGATGGTCGTAAGCTTGCAATTCCCAAGGCTGTAGCATTCCTAAATAGCGGACTCCCATGAGACTTGCTGTAATCAGTACACTCGCCATCAGTACAGCAAGAATTTGACGTTTAGACTCGGTTTTTGGAGTGCTTAATTCTTTCCAAGTCAGTGGAACAACTCTGGGATTTTGGAAAATGACTGGTAACCAAGTTGCATTAGGATATCTGTCTTCCAAGCCTTGGAGCTTTTCTCTTGCTTCCCGTGAAGCTAGATACAGAGACTGTCCACCTGAAAATGCTACCAGAAAATGCTTTAAAAATTCCTGTGCTACCTCATCTGGCACAGGTTCCCGCATAACAATCATTTGCGGGATATGTAAAGAAGCAAGCTGCCGTGCTAATCCTAAACCATCACAGGAATTAAAAATTGCTAGCTGTAACCCTTGTGCGATCGCTCTTGTTAAAGCATACTTTAATTCTTCTATTGTTAGGCAATCTGTTTTATTAATATAAATACGACCAATATCGTTAGCAGTTTCACTATGTCCTGCAAAAAACAAAATATCCCACTGTTGCCAAAGATAATTATTTAGGGTGTTGCGTTGCGGTTCTTCTAAAAAAACAGTTTCGGAAGAAGGTAAATTTTCTAGCAATTGACGGTCTAGTTGAACATCAATTCCACGGCTATTACCCAGAACCGCCAAAATTCTGACTTTGGGTTTCTGTGGTGGTTTTGGAGGTATTTCAGACCTGATTGACGTTAAAGCAAATTCTGCTAATGAATATCTACTAAAAAAATCCCACAAATGCCAAGGAATTTTTTGTAATTCACAATTATCTGTACGAATTAATACTCTAATTGCTTCATCTCGTTTTAATTCTTCACGTAATGTGTTATTTATACAGCGAAACTCCTTAGAGTCAAGCCATTTTTGTAGGCGATCGCTCAATATTTTAGCTTTTTGAGAACATTCTGAAATTCCCGTTTTTATAGAGCCATCGTAAATAATTTCTTGGGGTTTAATGCGACTTGGCATTCCTAACGAGCGATACTTCTTTTGCCACTGGCTTAGGCAGGTAGCCAAGTCGGGTTCGGGTGGCAAGTTACCAGAGATTTCTATTTCTGGGCGAGCAAAATCTGAGCCGATTTCTAGCGTCACCCGAAACCCTTGGTGTGATAAATCACCATCCATTTTAAGAACGACTAACTTCGCCATATACCCATTTAAAAATTGGGATTTTGGAGTATCAAAATACAGCAGAATTCAGAACTCAGAACTCAGAACTCAGAAGTAACATTTGCTCGCTTGTCTTGCTTTTAGACAAAGCGCGTTGTACTTGATTTACTTGCAAGGTGCTGTAACACTATTCAATAGTAAACTATTGGGTACTAAGGTAACTCCGTAATATTGAAAATGTAACTATGACAACCAACACCAGTATTTTTGGATTTGGAAATTTAGGTCATAAATACTTCTGTAAAACTGATATCACCTAAAGCAATTTTAACACTAAAAATTTCTCCTATCTCGCTACTAAAGTTTAATTGAATACTCTTTGTGTTTCTTGCCATTGCTTGCATTACGGAGATACCAGCTTCATCTAATACTGTCACTTCGAGTTCTTCTGGTAAATAATTTTGGCTACCAGTTGGGTACACTTTGATACCAATATTTATTTCTTCACTAGAAGCTGGTATCAGTCCTACCACTAAGGCGATTGGTTGACTTTTTGAATCTCGTCGTAAGTCTAGTACTTTGCCTTTCTGCAGCCAAGACGTTGAATTTTCTGGGTGAAGAGCTAAAGTGTGTTCAGTCCCTCTAAATCTAAAAACGAGTTCTGTTTGTTGTTGCGGATTCAGAAGCGATTCTATAGTCTGCCAACCAGCATCGACAACATTCATGAACCACTGGCTCAAGTGAGTTGGCTGTTGCACTTTTATGGCATCTTCATGCCATGCTTGGCTATTGGTTAGTTGATTCAGGTGTATAAGCAAATCTTCGAGGGAACTCAACTGGCTTAGATGTAACTCAAAAGAAGAAGGGACTGTTTTCATAAATCCCAGTATTGTTGCTTCTTCAAGCGATGAGTCAAACTGTACAGCTAAGTAACCAATTCTATCTGAGCAAACTTCTGGTGGAACATGAATAACTTTCTGATTGGGTAACACCGGGAGACACTCTATTTTCCCTAAACCAAGAACTTCTAAATCAGCAATATCCATGAGAGTTTGTATGGCTGGCTGACAACTTAAACTTTCTGACCAAGAAGTTTCAATTCCCATGCAACGCAGATAAAAATTTACAGCAAACACTGCCAAAGTGTTGAGATAAACCTGTTTAGCTTTCTGAGGGTTTCTCTGTTTTCTAAGAAACTGTTCCGCTAGTGCGCGCGCTTCTGAGTTTATCGGTACAGTAAAGGTTAAAGATTCTGAGAAGTTTTTCATAGTTTATTCACCACCTACTACTTAATTTTCCTCGTTGCTACAGTATTCTTTTAACTTTGGAGACAGCTTTTTTATACACCTGTAATAAAAGCTGCTAACTGTGGGAATTTTCATTCCAAATTCTGCTGAAATCTCTTTCCACGATTTTCCAGACATTCGTCGCTTCACCAATGCTTGAAAATTGACTTGAGGAGATTTTTCTATATGTTCATTTTTGAAAATCTCTTGTGGGTCTGATTCTATATATTCTTGAAGTATTTCTGTGAGGTCTTTTGATTCTTTAGGTGAAGCAAAATTATCCAGGTCAGCAATAGTCATTTTCATTCTGCAATGATAAGTCTGGATTTTACGAATAGCGTCTTTAAAAAATCGTTTCTCCAACAGAACATTAACCCATGTCATGACAGAGGCGCGTTCCGGTTCGTACTTGTCAATATTTTGACAAATATACAAGAAAAGTTCCTGACGTGCTTCGTTGTAAATATCTTCATAAACACCTGCGGGAAATTGACTTCTTTGTGGACGGCAAAGCTTGCCGGCGCGCACAATAGCATTAACCAGCTTTGTTAAAGCAAGCTGACGTTCCTGAGAACGCGGCGGGTGTCGCTGTGCCGAAATTGCTAGCTGTAGTAGATGTGAATCTAGTTCATCTCTTCTCGTCATTTGAGACTCCAAAGGTGATCTCTGGCGCGGAAGTGAATCTCTATTTCTCTCTCGCACTCCTTTGAGGCACTTTATGCGAAACCAGTATATTTGTTACATTTCTTTACATTTTGAGTCTAAGTTAACAGAAAGAACTCAGGTGTCAGTCGCCAGAATTCAGAACGAAGGTTAAGCGACGCTCGGTTGAGTAAAGGAGTTTAAATAACGAACGCGCTTCACGGGAGCCAGTACTGCACTCCTGGTCTCCCGACCTAGGGCTCTGGCGTTGTCTACAATTGATTGGGGTCTGAATCTAAGGGCGTACATTGGTTCTGACTCCTGAATTCTGACTCCTGACTTCTTCTTCAACAACCAAGGTGTTTTGTTCCAGAACTCTTGAATGAGGTTAACAATCATACCAATTTGAAAAAAGAATGCAACACCAAGACCCCTCCCCAACCCTCCCCTTGCTAAGGGGAGGGTGCCGTCAGGCGGGTGGGGTATTTGTCCAAAGTTGGGATGCTCCCGCTGTAACGCCAAGGAATTACCCCTAAAATTTGAATCACTTTTGGCATATAGGCAAAAGCAGTGAGCCACGAACTGAGCCAAAGATGCGCCAACAATGTGGCGTCAAGCCTTGCACAAGACAGTACTTTAGAGGTATGGGAATGTGGGAAGTAGGTGTTAGCGCTTCCTACACCGATAAGCTCTTACCAACTAAGTGATTTTACAAACAAAAACATACGGAGGGAAAAGATGAGAGACAATTCGCGCTGCTTTGTCTAATAACCCAATTGCAAAACAACTGCATACTCAGGCATAGAAGTACTCTAGGACTTATTGAAAGGGGACAATTGGCCTAATCGGGGCAGAACACCAGCAGAAAATATCAATTTTTGTAAAGAAAAATCGAAGCTTTGCAGAAAAGAAGTCGCACTCGCAAGATAAATAGTTAGAGCAACACATCGGTTTTCAATAGGGTTGTATCGATACCAAATAAGTTTTGAACATGGTATTAATTCGTGACGTTGTTCAACAGGCTATAGCGACTGGTTATCTGACGGTTTGGGCAGAAGAAAGATTGCGACAACTTCTGAGTACAAAGTATGACTTGGAAGATTTAAACGCTTTTATGACTTTACAGGAAGCAGCGATCGCTGGGAGAGTTCGGCAAGAGTCGCGTGAGTTAAGACGCTATCAGGGGCATGGCGATGAGGACTAATTTTTTAAAGCTCATTTAGTAATTGTAGAGAGTTGAACTATGGTTTTGGGCAACTGCATTTCAAAGCAACGCAATTCTCAAGTCACACTACAGCTACAAGAGAACTTGCACCTGACCAAGTTTTTCATGGTTCCTATGGCAAATGCAGTTTTCTGGGTAAAGCCAAACGCGGATTTTATATACGTTAATGATGCAGCGTGCAGTCTAGTAGGTTATTCCCGTGAGGAATTACTCTCGATGACTATGCACGACATAAACCCAGACTTTTCGCCAGAAGTTTGGTCAAACCATTGGAAAACTATTAAAAAGCAAGGTTCCCTATACTTTGAATTTCTACATTGGACTAGGGAAGGTCAGAGCTTTCCGGTGGCGATTACCCTTATCTATATAGAATGCGATCGCACAGAGTATGGCTGTATCTTGATCCGCAATATCAGCAAGTGCAAGCAGACTTCATCAGCCTTACACAGGACTAATCAAGTCCTAGAGTCGAGAGTCCAAGAGCTTTTGGCTGAATTAAGTCATGCTAATGAGCAATTATGCCGGGAGAAAGCTTTGCGCAAGCAGATGGAGGTAGAACTGGAAAATTCCCCTTGTTTGCTTCAGGCTACTCTAGATTCCACTGCTGACGGTGTTGTTGCAATCAGCTGCAAGGGAGATATTGTTAGCTTTAATCAGAAATTTGTCGAGATGTGGCAGATTCCAAACTCGATTATTATATCACGCAACCATAACCAGTGCTTAGCTTTTTATAAAAATCAACTTAAAGACCCAGAAACCTTTTGCAGGCGCATTCAAGAACTGGAGAATCAACCGGATGTTGAGGGCTACGACACTCTGGAGTTGAAGGATGGGAGGGTTTTCGAGCGATACTGCCAACCTCTACGCTGCGGTGAAGAAATTATCGGCACAGTATGGACGTTTCGGGAGATAACCAAACACAAACAAGCAGAAAAAGAAATTTGCTTTGCTCTAGAACAAGAAAAACAACTTGCTCAACATAGAGCGCAATTTGTTTCTATGGTCTCTCATGAATTCCGCACTCCCCTAAACATTATTTCCTTCTCCACTAGCTCACTGAAACGCTATTATCACCACTTGAGCGAAGAGAAAAAACTCCGGTATTTGCAGCGCCTTGAAACAGCAGTCGAACAACTCAGCCAATTGATGGATGAAGTTCTCATGCTGGGTAGAGCAGAAGTAGGAAAGCTAAAGTTCGAGCCAGAACCACTTAATTTGATCCAATTCTGCCATGACATATTGGCTCAATTAAATTTGAGTCAAAGCCACCATCATGCAGTCACCTTTGTCAGTCGAGGTGATTGTAGAACAGTCTGCGTGGATAAAAAATTGCTACAGCCCATTCTCACGAATTTACTCTCGAATGCGATCAAGTATTCTCCGGTTGACAGCACAGTTGATGTCGTACTCTCGTGCCAAGATAAAAAAGTCATTTTCCAGATTAAGGATAGGGGAATTGGCATTCCAAAAGCAGAGCAAGAAAGACTGTTTGAGCCATTTTATCGGGCTGAGAATGTCGGCGATATACCAGGTAATGGATTGGGATTGGCACTGGTCAAAAAGCTTGTAGACTTGCATAACGGTCAAATCACCGTAGCGAGTGAAGTCGGCGTGGGTACGACGTTTACAATTACATTACCTATCACTAAACAGCCGATAAGATAATGAAAGAAATCTTAAGAAACGAATATTAAGCACAAAACTGAGAAATGTTTCTTGAATGCTTGGAGGTTCAAGCGTTCGATGTCATCGCGGTGCAGAAAACGGTCTTGCCGGCGTTAATCAAGCACAATAAAATTAACAATTTATAACGCTTTTCAATTGATTGCAATACACAAGAGATAGAGGTTAGATGTAACATCTATCAGATTTTGTGTCATGTATTAATTTCACATAAAAGCGCTATAACTAGCCTTGAGAAAAAACTGAAAATATAAGAATCAAGAACAAAAAATCCGTTAATGTCATCGTGTGAATTAGACTATAAGTTTAGGTAGAAAGGAGCTTGTCCAAGTTTAGCTATGAGGTCGGAGGTGCAGATGAAGAGAAACAGGAAAGCTCTTCTACAAGAATTAACTTGCAAAAGTAAAGGGATATAATGACGAAACGAATCAATTTCTACAAACTTCTTCTCGAACGACTTTGGTCTGATGAACAATTCAAAAACTGCTTCATTGCAGTTCCCAAGCCAATACTATGTGAGTTTGGGGTGACAGTTCCCGAGTTTGTAAAAAAGATTGAAGTGCATGAAGATAAACCCAACGTGCGAAATTATATTTTGCCAATAAAAGAGCAACTAGAAAGGTACATGGAAGAACAAAACCCGATTATTGCTGAAGTCATAAGACACGCTTTAGCTGATGATGCCTTCAAAGGCAGACTGCTCTATAACTCCAAGGCTGCTATTAAAGAGGCAATAGGTGAAGACTTACCTGAGGATTTAACTATTTGCTTTTACGAAGACACGCCAGCTGTTAGACACCTGGTCATTCCCATGAATCCGGATAACGAACAACTGAATGACTCCCAATTAGACATGGTTGCTGGTGGAATAGCTTTTCCAATCTTGAGGCAATCTCAACCCTACATTCTTGGTCTAATTGCAATTGACAAGGTTTAGTATTTGAGGACTTATACCAATTCTCTGTAACAATGCGCTTAATAATTACCCCCCGCCTTCGGCGTCCCCCCTTGGTAAGGGGGGACTACAGGGGGGTGGAATTAAGCTCAACTTCATAGAGAAATGGTATTAACCTCAACAACTATTAAGGTGGTTCAAGTATTAATTATCCCCAAGTTCTTGTACAGTAGTCAAATTGTTTGCAACTGACTGCTGCTCTCATTTTTCTAGTTCAAAATCACTCTTTCTCGGAGGTAACAATGACAAAGATTTTAGTGATAGAAGATGAGGCAGAAAGCCGAGAGATGTTTTTAGAATGCTTGGAAGCGGAAGGGTTCAATGCCATTGGTGCCCAAAACGGTCTTATCGGGGTGCAGCGGGTGCAAAAACATCTACCTGATTTGGTGATTTGCGACATCGTGATGCCAGAACTTGATGGTTACGGTGTGCTCACCACACTGCGCCAAAATCCTGTGACAGCGATTATTCCATTCATTTTTGTGACTGCTAAAGCTACCAATGCGGAACTTCGCCACGCTATGAAGTTGGGAGCTGATGACTATCTTACCAAGCCAACTACAGTAGACGAATTATTGGCAGCGATCGCCGCCCGACTAGAAAAACAAGCAGCCCTGAAACAGTGGTACGCTGCTTTGCACCAAATATCAGCGCCTGAGGCTGCTGAGGAAGCAAAACCCACAACTAGTGAGTCGATTTTTCCGTGTTGTCCGCACTTAAATGAGGTGTTCCAATTCATTGAAGAGAATTATCACCAACCAATTAGTTTGTGTGATGTAGCCCAAGCAGTGGGTTACGCTCCTGGTTACTTAACTGACCTCATGCGACGCCTAACTGGACATACGGTGAATCAGTGGATTGTAGAACGTCGCATGGCAGCAGCGTGTTCGTTGCTGTTGGAGACTAACCAGTCAATTGAGCAGATTGCTGAAAAAGTGGGATATCAAAATACGGGTCATTTCTTCCGTCAGTTCCGCCAATATCAGGGAACTACGCCTCAAGTTTGGAGAAACACGCATCGCATTCAATAGCGTAATCACCCAAGTTACGGGTTTATATGGCTACGCACTCAGTGAGTACTGAGCTATTTCCGGCAGCAGCCCCACACTGTACTACGAAGTAGTCAGTGTGCGGAAGAATGCTGGGGCGACAACGAGGTACACCCCTGACCATTTCAAGCCGTAGGCTTGAGTGGGAATAGGGTGTCCGAGTTGTCGCCTATCTCTTTGTTAGGTAGAGAATCAATATAGTCTTCAATTATTTGGGTCATTGTTTTGTCAGCACTGACGGCATAATTGCGAAGTTTATTCAGTCTACGTTCGGATAGCCGCAAGTTAAAATATTTTTTCTTTATTGTCGTTATTTTGTTGTTATTTAAGGATATTTTGAATATAACATAAGGAGGTGATGATGAAGTGCGACTAGCTTATCAATATCGATTCTTGCCAACAACAAAACAAAAACTAACCATTAATAAATGGTTGGAGATGCTACGTCTTCAGTACAATTATTTATTGCAACAAAGGTTTGATTGGTACGAGCAAAATCGTTGCTCTATAAATGCTTGTCCACTTATTTGTCATCTTCCAGATTTGAAGGATAATCCTGATTACTACAGTCAGAAAAGAAAACTTGTTCAATTAAAAGAAGAACGTCCTTGGTATAGCGAAATCTATAGCCATGTTTTACAAGATATGGTTAAGCGTGTAGATTTGGCATTTTCTCGTTATATCAAAGGTGATTGTAATGGCAAACGTAGCGGGAAGCCGAGATTCAAGGGTAAAGGTCGTTACCGCTCTTTTACATTTGATGATGCTAAGAACCACTACTTAAAAGGCAATAAACTTTATTTGTCAAAAATAGGTTGGGTGAAAATCATTTTTCACCGTCCTATTCCTAATGGTTTTGCGATTAAAACCATTACTATTTCTAAAAAAGCCGATGGTGTTTATGCAACTTTATCTCTAGAAGATAAATCTGTTCCGGATTCACTAACACCTGATGAAGCACCAAGTATGGATAATTCCGTTGGTGTCGATATGGGTGTATTGGTGATGTGGGCTAGTTCAGATGGGGATATTGAACATCCTAAGAAGCATTTTCGTAAATCTCAGAATGAACTACGATTAGTACAACGACGCAAAGACAAACGTCGTAAAGGTTCCCGCCCTAGAAGAAAACTAGCAAAACGAGAAGCCAGAGTACATCAAAAAATTGCACGCCAAAGAAAACAGTTTCATAATGAATCCGCTAATCGTTTGGTATCCAAAGGTGCAAAGCACATCTTTGTAGAAGATTTGAACACCAAAGGATTAACTAAACGGAATAAAGCGAAGCTTGATGAAAACGGTAAATACTTGCCCAATGGTCAATCAGCGAAGTCTGGTTTGACAAAATCAATCTTAGATAATGGCTGGGGTCAATTCGTTGACATTTTGACATACAAAGCCGTAAATGCTGGTGTGTCAGTTGTCAAAGTCAATCCGAAAGACACTAGTCAAATTTGCTCTTGTTGTGATGCATATGTGCCGAAAGATTTGGAAGTTCGATTGCACCAATGCAGTTGCGGATACACAGAAGATAGAGATATGAACGCAGCGAAAAACATCAAGAGAGTTGGGCTGGGCATCTTCCCAACTATAAAACGCCGAAAAGATGGTAGTGTCGAGAGTTTCTCTAATAGAAAGAGTACTACCATCTCCTAGGAAGCCTACACTGACACTTCGTGTACAGTGTAGGAGTATGTCACAGATTCGTTTTCTTCCCTCAGGCGGCTGATTCCCCCAGGAGTTTTTCCTTCAGTAGTGCAATTTCGCCTTTGAATTCCTCCCTGAGTTCCTCTGTGAGTTCTTCTCTTAGCGTTTGTAATCGCTCCTCCAACTCATCATATCTACCTGATACTCCCAAATAACTATCAATCAATTCCAGAAGTACCTCAGAAGCGTTTTTCCCCTCCTGTTTTACCTTGTTCATGAAAGCTTCCTTCTTTGCCGTGCTAATTCGCACCATGATCCGGTTATCTGCGTTCATATCTTATTTTTACGAATCTATTTGTTGACTTGACTTTTGACGAAACCTCTTGCATTCGTCCCTAGAACCCCACCCTAACCCTCCCCGTTTACGGGGAGGGAACAGGATTTTTATTGCTTCCCCCCGCTTGCGGGGGGACTCTTGGAGGGTGCTTCTTTTTAATGAATGCAAGAGGTCTACGGTATCTGAAAAACCTCGTTTCCATTCCTCTCTCCACCTCTCCCTAACCCTCCCCTAGAAGGGGAGGGAAGAGGAGCAGCTTTTATTACGGAGAGAGGCTTTTAACCTTTCTTCCCCTTCCCTACTAGGGAAGGGGGCTGGGGGGTTAGGTCACAGGTCTTTTTCCACATGACGTGAAAAGTCAGATTTGTTGACTACCCTCAAGCTATCAATCTGTTTCAGTACTGACAACTGTACTAACAATATAACCCTGTTTAAAATGATATTTTGTCATAACAAAAGTGTTTACAATGTACATCATAGTGTTTATACTATTTATAAGGCAGTAGGGAACACCCAAAGCCGAACGAAAAAAAACCCCACCAGTACTCACTGGCAGGGCATTCAAAGTTAAAACATAAGAAAATTCTAGCAATGACATACACCAAGCTTAACGAACAACAAATCCCACAATCCGAATTAGCCTCGGTTGGACAACAAGCAACAGCCGGAGTACCGGATAGTCAATCTACGATCCAAGACTTTCTATCCGGAAAAGACAATCCAGATACACCCGTTTTTAGTAAGATTACGGAAGACAAAACCCCAGATAGAGAACCCATTAAACATCTGCTAGTTGGTTCTCCTAAAGCAGTAAGAGCCACTATTCATACCTTGCAAGTCCTTGGTTACGCAGATGTTAGAGCTTGGAGTCCTTTAGTACCAACAGCCAACCCAGGTGAGGTGATGACCCTTATGAGCCGCTCCATTTCAGTACAGTAGTCGTTATTGCTCTACCATACTCAGTAGTTTTCGCCCCCAGCTATCTGGGGGTTATTTTTTGGGTGTTTTCTAGAAGTAGAGAGGGCTGTTCTTCGCCCATACGTATCAACAATCACGTTCAAACCTTTATCCCACGTTGGTTTTACCCCACCCCTTAATCCCCTCCCCGCGAGCTCGGGGAGGGGAAGTTTTGGCGTCAGACAAAATGGGGGTGGGGTGAAGCGAAAATTGTGGGCAAGTATAAGGGCATGATATGACGTATTTACAAGGTTCTTGCCTTAGACACCAATGGGCAAAGAACAGCTTATACCATGTGCGTGTATTTTATGCAAGTAAGAATCGCTATATTAGCTTATCAAAAGCTGAATTAGTGCCTCAGTAATCGGAAAACCCGTTTGTTGCTCAAAGTAGAGAAACATGGGACTGGGATTAGCTTCTAAAAATACATATTCTCCGGTAGGTTGATGACGCCAATCAATTGCTGTCCACTGCAACATGAATGCTTTGGCGATCGCCAGACATTGCTGTTTAATTTCTGCTGGTAACTCTACGGGAATCAGTTGCGCTTGGGAGTCGTCCCGAAAGTCAACAGCTGCTGTGCGAATTTCCGCAGAGTAAACTGACTCACCAATGACGTAGCTACGAATGTTCGTACCGGGAATATACTCTTGAAGCGTCACGGGCGAGAAGCGCAACGCATTCCTCATGCGCTCATACTCAAGATGGTACTCGGTGACTAGCCGAGCATGGCTACCGCCGTAGACTGGTTTGAATATTACTTTTTCATAAGATTTGGTAAATTCAGTTATGACTTGGGGGTTGTTGCTGATGACAGTAGCGGGAATGGTAACGCCAAGCTGCTGTGCAAGGCTCAGTTGCAGGGGTTTGTCTTTGTGAAACTCGTAGGCTTGCCAAGAATTCACCCAGTGGGCTGGACAAGCTTGGAAGAGCGATCGCACCGTGCTGTTGGCATCGTGGAAGGCGATATCCTGTTGAAAAGAGTCTCCAAACTCGGGAATGCTCACACCATTAAAACTCCGCCAATAGACACTTTTGATGTCTTCGAGGTCTAATCGCTGTCCTGAAGGTAACTGCAAACAACCTTTTTGAGTGTGTGGATGCCAAGACAGTTGCAGTTGAGTTGGAAATAGACGAGTATTTAGATACTCAACGGTGGCACCAGCTTTTGTCAGTGCAAAATGTAAGTGAGCAGCATGAGCATCTTTGGCATCACCTAGAATTAAAATATTCATTCACCGAAAGAATGGATTGGATGACACGACGTTTCAAACCTTGGTTACACAGAGGGATATTCCACAAGGGCGGGTGTGAATGGAGCAGTTTACACACAAAGCTTGTTCCACCCGCCTTTATCACTAAAGTTTAGGAATCCTTGCCCGCTTCAACCCAAATCTTTGAAATTCCACCTCCCTGTTCACCTACGCCCAAAGTAGGACGACCACCCTCTTCGCCTATTCCCTTAGTAGTAATAGGTATGGAACCACCTGCTACTTGCTCCATATCCTCATCCGTGAGTTCTTGTTCAGCCTCTGTTTGCTCTTGTTCAGCATTTAATTTAGCTGCTTCTTGTTCGGAAAATTCGCGTTCAAATGGATGTTGTGTCATGTTTTCCTCCTAGTGGGAAAGTTTTCTCTTGAATGTTACTGCTAGTAAAATGTGGTTCCAATCACCTTTTTTTTGCTGACAATTCATGTTTTTTTAGCTTTTTGCAGTTAGGTAAAGCAGGAGTGCGATAGCGAAGCGCTGCTGCTTTCAGCAGATCGCATATTTTCATCGCTTTAGTTCAGTGCGATCGCTGTATAAAACTGACAACGGAAGCCCAATAAGTCAACTCGTGGTTAGACAAGAGCTTATCTGGGCTTTTAAAACTGCATAGACGCTTTTCAGGCGGCTTTAAGGAAGAGTAGACAGCATTTCTTCTCGAGTAGCCGCGCTTTTAAGCGTCAAGCAATTGAGTAAGTCCTGAGTGAACTAGGGTGAGGCTCTCGCTGGGCTTAGCTATAGCCTCAGACTTCTGCTGAGTGCGTTTTACAAGCAGACTAGCAATCAGAACGCTGACACACAGCAAGGCAGGGGCTGCGGAAGGTTCGGGAACTGTTTTCAGTTTGGATCGCGCGTTCAGTGCCATGAGGGCTTTGTCTCCCCGAATCAAACCAAAGCCAAGTCGGGAGTCAAAACCTGGTAAAGGACTGTCAGCCGTATCTCTTAGAGCATTATAGATATCAGTGGGTGTTGCGCTTGGGTCTGCTTGCAGTAATAACGCTGCTACCGCAGCCGTGTACGGAGTTGATGCCGAGGTACCGAAGAAGTCAAAGAAGCCGGGGTTGGCAACACGACGAGCGTCTTCACCGCCCAAGCCGAAGGAAATCGGCAGCGCGTCTGGAGCCACAACATCAGGCTTCATGGTACCTGAATTGCCTTCTGCAGAAAAAGGTTGTAGTTGCCCCTGCTCTACAACAACACTGAAGGGTCGGTTTGAATAGGATTCTGCGTTACCGTAGTACACCGCTCCAACGGTCAGCGCATTTGGGTTATTTGCGTGCCCGTATATTGGTATTGGGGGATCGAGAGGACTATTACCAGCAGCAGTGAAGTAAGAAATCCCTTGATTGAATACCGCACTAATCGCTTGGTTGATAGATCCGTTTGGTGGCTCAAAATCTATAAGGTTTAAAGGTACATCAGGGATATCTTGGGGATTATATCCAACATCATCCACGATGATATCTGCCCCGGCAGCCGCTAGAGCCTGAATACCTTGACCTAAGACATCCACACCGCCCACACCTGTATGGAACACTAAGTTCGCCCCTGGAGCTACAGCATGGATAAGCTGCGCTATGGCACGACCTTCATCCGAGGCACCAGGTTCTGAATAGTCCTTTAGCACGTTAACGCCAGATGGTAGATAGCCCTTGGCTATGTTAGTTGCATAGGTATCCAGGTTGCCAGAGGTGTCGAAAGTCTCTGCTGTGGCGAAGCTATCAGATATGAAACCGATGGTGATCCCGGTGCCATCTAAACCATAGCGATCGCGCAAAACATCAACTCCTGTAGCTTTGGCTGCTGGTTCAATCGGCAGGGTGAAAGTAGCCGCCTGAACCTCGGCAACAGAGCTAACAAATGCGGCAGTCGTCGCAATCACCCCTGACGTAACGATTCTTCGGAGTAGTCTCAAATCTCTCATGGTGTTTAAGAACCTTAAAGCGTAGAATGCTCGCGGCATTGAGGTTAGGTCTAATTTTATTGAATAACTGAACAGTGCGAACCTCTGTAAATTATAGAAGCTCAGGTTTAGAAGTTATGTAATTTACAGAATACATTTACAGCGCCACTTTAAAAAGGGCAAAATCGGAAAATAGGAAATCCCAACCATCCCTCTTGCCACAACTTGCCACTTAATGCGAGGTTGCAGTCAAAGACGCAATGTAGTACGAGCCTTTCGCTTGCACTACATTAGAACACAAATCCGTATGAATCCTTACGAAAGTAAACCCAGTGAACCAAGAAGAATTTTTTTTCAGGACTCACTGGGTTAGAACAGTTTGGATCTTGATGTAGTTACTGGTGTACTGAGCTTACGCTTACGCTAAGTCGTTGGCATTCCTTATTCTGGTGAGTAATATACATTCGATAGGTCTAGTAAGAAAACGACAAGCACCACCTGCCACTGTCTCTAAAGCTTCTTCAGATAATTCTTCCTCATAACCAGATGGAGCCGGGTTATTTGGAAGCACCAAGTAGACCTTATTTGCAGTTTCTTGGATCACTTCAATTTCAAGATTTTTTGGAGTTTCTTCTCCTGATTCTCTCGCATAAACTGCTTTAGGATTACTCAGCAATTCTTGCTTGAAGCTCTCATCTTCCCAAGCCCGCTGAATAAGCTTTTGCTAGAACTCGAACCGGGTATTCATTGCCTGAGTGATAACTTTTTTCAGTTCTTCGTGCATTTTCTTTTCTCGTTGCTTCTGTTAATAACTCAGAATATTGATAGGAAAACCAAACCGCCGATTTGACCGTCAGTTGAATTCTTTATGGAGACATTCAAAAAAATTAGGAGTAACGAACTGAGACATTGAAATGTTAATTCTCCCAGAGAATCTAGTGAGTCCAGCAGAATTATCTGTCAAGGCTCACTAGGTTATCGCAGTTTGGAATTCCAAGTAGTTACTAGTGTGCTAAACTTATGCTAAGTCGTTGGCGTTGCGAGTCCTAGAGAAAAGTAGACATTTGCCAAACACACCACCTGCCACTGTCTCCAAAGCTTCCTCAGATAATTCTTCCTCAGATCCAGATGGAGCCGGGTTATTTGGAAGCACCAAGTAAACCTTATTTGCAGTTTCTTGGATAACTTCAATTTCAAGGTTTGTTGGAGTTTCTTCTCCTGACTCTCTCGCATAAACTGCTTTGGGATTGCTCAGCAATTCTTGCTTGAAGGCTTCATCTTCCCAAGCCCGCTGAATGAGCTTCTGCTCGAACTCGAACCGGGTGTTCATTGCCTGAGAGATGACTTTTTTCAGTTCTTCGTGCATTTTCTTTTCTCCTTATTTACTTCTGTCAACCTTTGATTGACACTTACCAGAATATCGATTCATGAACTAAAGGATCAATGTACTTTTTTCAGGTATAAAATCTGAAAAATAAGTAGTGCCATCATGATGATTTATCACTTTAAGCTCATGAAGCAGTTAGTCAAATAAAAAATAAAATCATCAGCAACAGGATTTAATAAGGAAAAAGTGAGGTAACAAAGACCAGTGGTTCGCTCAAGGTTGATGCTTTCCCACTAGGTACGTAGAGAAGCTATTAGATAGAAAACCGATTGTGATTCCGGTGCCATCTAGACCATAGAGGTCACGTAAAACATCAACTCCCGTAGCTTTTGCTGCTGGTTCAATCGGTAGGGTGTACAAAACTGCTGCCTGAACCTTAGCAACAAAGCTTCCGAATCCGGCAGTCGTTACGATCAGTGCTGACGTAACTATTGTTTGTAGGAATCTCAAACCTCTCATGGTGTTTAAGAATCTTGAAGATTAGTATGAATCCTTGCGAAAGTAAACCCAGTGAACAAAGAAGGGTTCCCTATCAAAGCTCACTGGGTGAGAGTGTTTTGAATTTACTGCTAATTAACGGTGTACTCAAGTGATGCTTACGCTAACTTTCCAGCGTTGTGAGCCTTTGACCACAATATGCATTTCTCACCTGTTCTGACTCTTAGTGAAGGCGGAATACAAATATCGATAGACACACCACCTGCCACTGCATCCAGAGCTTTCTCAGATAATTCTTCCTCATCTGTAATAGCTGGAGCAGGGTTGGCTGGGAGTACCAAGTAAACCTTTTTAGCAGTTTCTTGAAGGACTTCAATTTCAAGCTCTTTTGGAACTTCTTCTCCTGACTCCTTCGCATAAACTGCTTTGGGATTACTAATCAATTCTTGCTTGAAGGCTTCATCTTCCCAAGCCCGATGAATAAGCTTCTGCTCGAACTCGAACCGGGTGTTCATTGCCTGAGTAATAACTTGTTTAAGTTCTTCGTGCATTTTCTTTTCTCCTTATTTACTTCTGTCAACCTTTGATTGACACTAACCAGAATATCGATTCATGAACTAAAGCGTCAATGTAGTTTTTTCATGTATAAAATCTGAAAAATAAGTAGTGCCATAATGGTGATTTATCACTTGAAGCTCATAGTAGTAAATCTGTAATTAATAACCCGCAACTTGGGTTAAGGAAAAAGTGAGGTAATAAAGACCAGTGATTCGCTCAAGGTTGATCTTTTCCCATTAGGTACAAAGCAGAAGCTGAAAAATTGTTAGTCTTACCGAAATATTGTGGAGTGTGGTTCAGGCTTTGCATCCTCTAAAATACAACTTCAAGTATCAGTAGGACAAACATTCTGTGTTCAAATAAAACAGGATGCAAATAAATGAAAGTTTCACAGCAAGATTTACTCAAAATAGTCGAGCAAGCTAGTACGTTCACTGAAAGATTGAGCAAGCACTTCATCCCCGATGATTCTCAAACGAACGAAAAGCTCATTGCCTCTGGTTTAGAAGCTTGGTGTCAGGTTGTCGCACAAGGAAACCCAGAAAAATTTGCCAAACGTCTCACCTGGGATGGTCTGGATTCTAGCAGCATCGCTAGTGTTTTCGGTGATGTTCGTCTTGCTAATGCACAACAACTCCCCAGCTGGGCAGAAACTTTGAGGGAAGCCCTGCAAGCAGACTGGAAAACAACTAATGCAAGTGCGTCTCGCTGTCTGAATCTCGGAAAGCCAATTCCCTTTGAAGAAGTTTATCTACCTTTTGTTCAGGTGGCGCGGCAGAAACTTATTGCTCAAGTCGGTACTAGCTGGCAACGGCTGTCCGAAACTGTTCAAATAAGTCTGGAGCGCCAACTGATATGTCAGTTAGCATCTCTTGGCGCTCAAACTCTACAATTTGAGTTTTCCCTATTTAAAGCGTTGAAACAATCCACTTTCACTTTCTTATGGGGACGACAACAAAGCAGTGATTTTAATGAGCAGTACCAAACCTTTGTCAAGGACCTGAAAACAAGCAAGTTACTGTCCTTTTTCCAGAAATACAGCGTTTTAGCTCGGCTAGTAGCAACAGCAATGGATTTCTGGGTGGAAGAAAAAACGGAATTTCTCCAGCGATTAACATCAGACTTACCAACCATCCAGCAAATCTTCCAAAAAGATACAGGTCAGGTTGTTGAAATCCAAGTGAATCTCTCCGATCCTCACAATGGATCACGCTCCGTGATGGCTCTCACCTTTGCTTCTGGGTTGAAACTAATATACAAGCCCAGAGGCTTAGGCTTAGAAGCCACGTATTTTCAATTACTAGCTTGGTGTAATCAGCAGTGCGTTCTGCTACCGTTCAAACTACTCAAAGTTATTGACTGCAAAACTCATGGCTGGATGGAGTATGTAGAGCATTTGCCCTGCGAAGACGCAGCAGCAGCACAGCGATACTACCAACGTGCCGGGATGCTTCTGTGTCTACTCTACGTGCTGCAAGGGAGTGATTGCCATTACGAAAATCTGATTGCCAGTGGCGAACATCCAGTGCTGGTAGACTTGGAAACTCTTCTACAGCCAGTTGCTCAAGATATTGACCCCAAAATAGAAGAAGTGGGAGGAGCGCGATACCAGGCGAATCAACAATTTTTGGACTCCGTACTGCGAACTGGACTACTACCCAGATGGGAATTTGGGCTAGGAGGAAAGGCTGAAGACATTAGTGGTTTGGGGGGAGTTGGCGAGCAGGAAATCCCTGTTAAAAGCCAAAATTGGCAGAATATCAACACTGACGCTATGGCACTGGAGTATGAGTTTGGCATGATGCCATCTCAAGCCAATACACCTTTCCTCTATGGCATTACCTTATCACCAAACGATTACGTTAATGAAATCGTAGATGGTTTTCGGCAGATGTATCAGTTCTTCTCAGAACGACGAGAAGCACTTCTGGGAACGAATAGTCCTTTAGCAGTCCTAGCTCATCAAAGAGTACGGTTTTTGTTTCGCCCTAGCCAAGTCTACGCTGATGTTTTGGATAAAGCCTTGAACCCAAAATTCCTGCGGTATGGTGTAGACCGCAGTAGTCAACTAGACGTTTTAAGTCGGGCATTTTTGAAGGCTGATACAAAACCTCTCATCTGGTCACTTCTGTCAGCAGAGTTACAAGCCTTGGAACAAATGGATATTCCTTACTTCGTGGCTGACTCAAGCAGTAATGCTTTGACAATCAATCCTGACCTAATAATTGAGGGATATTTTAAAGAACCTAGTTATGACCAAGTGATTTCTCGTATACGGCAGCTAAATGATGCAGATCTAGCTCAACAGATTGCTATGATTCGCGGTTCTTTCTACTCGCGAGTTGCTCATGGAATGACCAGTGCCGCATCTGCTGAGTGCGCTAGTACTAGTCTGGATCTGAAGACAACGGCTTCCTTAAGTCAAACACACTTGGTATACGAAGCAGTCGAGATTGCCAAAGAACTGCAAAAACGAGCAATTCATTCTGCCAACGGTAGTGCGACCTGGATTGGTATAGGATACCTCGCCGAGGCAGAGCGGATGCAACTCCAGCCATTAGAGTATGGCTTGTACGACGGTGTTTGCGGAGTCGCTTTATTTTTAGCGGCATTGGCAAAAATTACTGGGGACTTGGAATTTCGAGATTTAGCATTCAGTGCTTTGCAAGACCTCAAAAAAACCTTGCAAGACACAGACGCGCTCGCTCAATCTAGAATGACCAAGCAAATGAGTATCGGTGGAGCGAGTGGATTAGGATCTATTGTTTACACCTTGGTACGAGTCAGCCAATTTCTGGATGAACCGGAACTTCTAAATACTGCACGTCTTGCCGCCTCTCTCATCACTCCAGAAAGTATTGCCAGCGATCGCCAATTTGACATAATAGCTGGGGCAGCAGGAGCAATCCTAGGATTACTAAGTTTGCACCAAGCGACTGCAAATCCAGCCATTCTGGAGCAAGCTACCGCCTGTGGTTATTACCTACTAACTAATCGCACTAAGAGCGATTCCGGATTTAGAGCTTGGGCAACCCTACAAGGCAAGTTAGCGACAGGATTTTCTCACGGTGCAGCGGGTATTGCTTACGCTTTACTACGATTGTACAAAATCACCCAAGAAACAGTTTTTCTGGAGGCAGCAGAGGAAGCGATCGCCTACGAACGCAGTGTATTTTCTCCCAGCATCGGAAATTGGCAAGACGTGAGGCAGGATAAGCCTTCGTTTATGACCAGTTGGTGTCATGGTGCTCCTGGCATCGGTTTAGGTCGTTTAGGTGGTCTATCCATTCTTGATACTCCAGAAATCCGGCAAGAAATTGCAGTGGCATTAAACACCACTCAGCAGTTTGGTTTGCAGAATTTGGATCACCTCTGTTGCGGTAACTTTGGCAGAATGGAGGTGCTATTGGTAGGAGCGTCTAAGCTGTTGAGTTCGGAACTTTGGAATACTGTCCAAAAACAAGCGGCATGGGTTGTAGCAAGAGCAAAGCAAGTCGGTGCTTTTTATTTGTTTCCCGAACTTCCCGGAGATGTTTACAACCCTGGTTTCTTTCAAGGCACAGCAGGAATCGGTTATGAACTACTGAGGCTAGCGTATCCAGAATCGCTTCCTTCTGTGTTGCTGTGGGAGCCTTAATGTCTAATTGGTAGGCTCGAATGAACAAGCTATTTGTGAAAACTTTTCAAACGTCTAAGCACTACGGTCTGCCAAAACTCAAGCTAAAATCCCTGCAATCTTAAACATCAATTCGATGAAAATAAAGAGGACGAAAACCGATGAATAGACGACAGATAAATATGCTTGGTTACGGCATTTTGGGAATTGTGTTTTTTGTTTTAATCAGCTTGATTCTCAGCAACCATTTAGGAATGTCTGCAAGCTTATCTACATTGTTAATATTTCTGTTGTTGGCTACACTATTTTGGATTTGGGTGTTCATCGACTGTGTTACCAAAGAACCCAATATGGGAAGCCACAAAATTGCTTGGATTATCACCATTCTCTTCACTAACGGTTTTGGTGCTTTAATTTACTACATTGTAAGACGACCAAAACGAATAAAAGAGATAGGGAGATGATTGCTGACGGAATCAGTGGCGAAGAAATAGCGAGTCTGTCCTAAATATTGTGCATTGTAGTCACAGGTAGCTTCACATAAGCTGCTATATATCAACAGGAGGTAAGGTATATGTCCATTGAAAGCGCAAACGCCTTTTATCAAAGAGTAACTACAGATCAAGCATTCCGAACTCAACTCCAGAATACTGCCAGTGAAGAACGCACAGCAATCATACAAGCGGCAGGATACGATTTCACCCCAGAAGAATGGGAAACTGCTACCGCACCTGTTTTAGACTCTGCTGAAGCTAACACAGAACTCAACGATGCTCAACTAGAGGCGATCGCTGGTGGAAGGATATTTTTTCCTGTGTACGGTCTACCGCCCAACCTTACTTGGCCAAAAGTATAACTTGCCTCTGGTCTAATAACGGTTGTACATCAGGTTTCAACTTACACCACTTAAATCTCACAGGAGGAATGTATGTCTATTGAAAGCGCAAGAGCCTTTTACGACAGGATTGTTACCGATGAAGCATTCAAAACTCAATACCAAAGTGCTGCCAGTGATGATGAACGCCGAGAAATTGTACTAGCTGCTGGCTATAACTTTACCCCCCAAGAATGGGAAGCCGCCATGACTCAAATCTCACAGTCCTCTAATGAAGAACTCAGCGACGCAGAACTAACAGCAGTTAGCGGTGGGTCTATTCGGCCACTACCAGGCTGGCCACCGAAATGGCCAACTCCTGTGTACGGCACACCAAGACTTTAAAACCTTTTGAGCAGGGTGAAACAATGTCTAAAGAGTACCAACGAATCAGTTATGCTGTTTGGGAAATTACGCTCAAGTGCAACCTCGCTTGCAGCCACTGCGGTTCAAGGGCAGGGCAAGCTCGTACTAAAGAACTCTCAACAGAAGAAGCGCTTGACCTTGTCCGACAGTTAGCCGAAGTTGGCATCAAGGAAGTGACTCTCATTGGGGGAGAAGCATTTTTGCGTCCCGATTGGCTGGAAATTGCTCGTGCCATCACCCAAGCAGGTATGCTCTGCGGCATGACTACCGGGGGCTATGGCATATCACTGGACATGGCACGCCGGATGAAGGAAGCCGGAATTGCTATGGTTTCCGTCTCAACGGATGGAATGGAGGCGACTCATGACCACCTTCGTGGTCGAAAAGGCTCTTGGAAGTCCGGATTGAGAACTATGGGCTACCTCAAGGAGGTTGGCATTCCGTTCGGCTGCAACACCCAGATCAACCGACTGTCTGCTCCAGAATTTCCGCTCATCTACGAGCATATCCGTGATGCAGGTGCCTGTGCATGGCAAATCCAACTGACTGTTCCGATGGGAAACGCAGCAGACAACGCAGACATCCTGCTCCAGCCGTCCGAACTATTAGATATCTACCCCATGCTGGCTCGTGTTACCCAGCGAGCCAACCGTGAAGGAGTCAAGGTACGTGCTGGTAATAACATCGGTTACTACGGTCCTTATGAACGGCTGCTGCGTGGGGGAGGCAATGAATGGGGATTTTGGCAAGGTTGCGGTGCCGGACTGTCTACACTCGGTCTTGAAGCAGACGGTGCAATTAAAGGCTGTCCTTCATTACCCACGGCAGCATACACTGGTGGTAACATCAGAGACCGCTCTCTGCGCGAAATTATTGAACAAACAGAAGAGCTGCGGTTTAACCTCGGTGCCGATACTCCCCAAGGGACGGAACATTTGTGGGGATTCTGCAAGACTTGCAAGTTTGCTGAGTTGTGCCGTGGGGGCTGCACTTGGACGGCTCACGTATTCTTCAATCGCAGAGGTAACAATCCTTACTGCCACCACCGAGCATTACAGCAGGCGAAGCGCGGGATACGAGAGCGTGTCTACCCTAAAGTACGGGCGCAAGGGCTTCCCTTTGATAACGGTGAGTTTGCCTTGATTGAGGAGCCACTTGACGCTCCTTGGGCTCTCGACGATCCACTTCATTTTACTGCTGACCGCATTCAGTGGTCAAACAGTTGGCAAGAAGAACCTGAATACACTTACTCCCTAGCGAGATGAATACTGTGAATGAAACAACTGGTGAATTCTCAGTTCCAGAGAACAACTCAGTCGATTCTGAGAACACCGAGCATCAAGAGTGGTCGAAAAGTGTCTCTGAAGGTCAATTGGGTTTTCCGTCTCCCCTTTTACCTCGCTCTGCTTGGCAGAATCAACAAGCTTTTTTGAGGGTTCTGATTAAGGCGAAACAAGCCCTGGATATGGCAGAAATTACTGCCACCCTCTGGGGTTGAACCAGCTTATTAATCCAATTCTGTTAAAAAAATTTTACACCCAAATGAAGCGCTTACATCGGTTACTTTACCCCCCAGCCTGGTCGATCGCCGCCAAAATTTCGGCAGCATTGCTCTGTGCTGCAATCGTACCGATGAGCTTCACCGCCTGCTACAATCTGCGACACAGCTTAGAAAGTGTGGAGGCGAGCGAATACCGCAAATTGGAGTTGTCAGCCACCAGTACCGCTAGTCGGCTTGACCAGCTCATTATCGACATCCAGCGCGTTTTGGTTCAAGTGAGCAGCGATCGCAATGTCGTAAGTTTCCTAACTTCTACCACACCTGCAAAGCGAGATGCCTTGCGCCCCCACCTACAACAGACGCTCTTGAACGTCTTCCGCTCTAACCCAGACTTTGATGCTGTCTTTCTCATAAACAGACAGGGTGAATGTCTCGCTTCTACCGATCCAAAATTCGTTGGTCAAAACTACGCCTTCCGCGAATATTTCCGCTCCAGCATCCAGGGAAATTCTTACATTTCTAGCATTTTGGTGGGTCAAACTACTAAACGACCAGGGCTTTTCCTCTCCAACTCCGTGCGTTCTGACAATGGCGAGATTGTGGGAGTGACGGTACTCAAGATCAGGGGAGAAGATATCTGGGCGATCGTTAATGCATTGCCAGTAGGAGAAGAGAGCTACGCCTTCCTCGTTGACCAACATGGGGTAATCATTAGCCATCCGGATCAATCCCTCCTCTACCATAGTCTCTACCCCTTGCCGCTAAAAACCCTAAAGCATGTGCTGACCGACAGACGTTACGGTGTTGATGAGATTAAGAGCTTGAACATTCGGGAGTTGAAGGTGATGGTCACAGCAGAAGAGCCGGGACACACCAGCTATCGCTTTGGGATGGAGCAGATACCCCGGATAGTTGGCTTTGCACCCTTGAAAGAGCAACCTTGGGTGTTGGGGGTTAGCCAACCCAAAACACAGTTTGACGTTCCCTTGAATCGCCTGATCTGGCTAAACGGCAGTAGCGTGTTGTTAGTGGGGGGAATCACGGCAATCATAGCACTGCTCTTAGCCCGGAGCATTTCCCGACCAATTCGCGCCCTCACCGCCGCAGCCCAAGCACTGGAGCGGGGGGATTTCAATTCTCAGCCGTTAACTGAAGTGTCTCACACTTATGACGACATGGGGCGGTTGGTGCGTGTCTTTCTACACATGGCTCGTGAGGTTAAGACTAGAGAGCAGAACCTGAAACAGCAGGTAACTGCTCTGCGAATCGAGATTGACGAAACTAAAAGAGTCACCCAAGTGGCGGAAATTACGGAAAATGAACACTTTAAACAGTTACAAAAAAAGATACAAAAACTTAAACAGCAAACGGTAAGCTCAGGCGAGACTGAGACGGAGTACTTCCAGCGATTGCATAGCAAGGTGCAATCCATCAAGGAGCGGTCACGAAAGATTGCTCCATAAAACCAGAAATTCACTAGACAAATTAACAAAAATGTGTATGAGAAAATTTCTTGGCAAATTCTACAGTCTACAGCAATCATCAAAGCCTAACAGTAATGAAGAGGAAATTTACTTAACGGCGCTGTCTCTATCAAATACTCACAAACAGAATAATTATGATTTTAACTACCCCAAGACTGACACAAGCTAAGGCTGTTGTTACTAAACAAATGTCTAATCTGGAGATGGCAGCAAGAGCCATAGTAGTTCTGATCCTTATTTATTATGGAACTTTGCTGGATTTGTTATCTAGCACACAACAAGACTAAACAAAGAAGTGGCAAGCGCTAACCAGGTAGCCGCCGCGTAAGTCCTAAAAACTTTAATTTCACAATCAGGAGGTGATAAATATGACATTTGACGACGACGAACTCATCTCGCGTGAGGAGGTGCTGGCAGGTTTTCCAGCCAGACGAGCAAATACTTTACTATTTTTGATTGAGAGCCGGACAGCGCAGATAGTGGCGCGATCGCGCGTGGAATTTTGCCTCACGGATCAAGCTGCATCCGAGCGCGACCTTGCTTTCTTGGAAGCCTTTGCCTTAGGAAATGCGCCTCCACTCCACCCCACCATCCAGCACCTGGAACGCTATGCCCTTCAATGGACACCCTTAGTGCCGGAAAATACCAGATTGAAAGCCGCTGTTGCCCACGCTTTGGGCGAGAAGTACACTTTCACATATCAAGCAGTGCCTAATATCCGGGCAGCTTTGGGTTTGGATGAGAAAGCGGTACAGGTGGTTTACTCCCGCCTGTACAAAAGACAATTAGTAAAAATGTTTGCATCCACGCTGCCGTTAACCGAACAGTTGCGCTGGAATTTATCTGCGATCGCCCAACGGCTAGAGTCCTTGCCACCCTTCTGGCTCGCCTCCTTGATAACAGTTGCTTTGGGTTTGCCCCAAGCCTTCTTAGCCTTGCCCATTGCTGTAGCTAATATTGGTCCGCTGCCTACTGTTGGTTTTTTGGTCATCATTGGCACTATCAACATACTGACTATGGCTTGTATGGCTGAGGCTGTTGGTCGCAGCGGTGACTTTCGTTACGGTAATCCTTTTATCAAACAATTAGTATCCAATTATTTAGGAAATACTGGTTCTTTTATACTTTCGATAGCCGTTGGCATCCGTGTTTTTCTCATAGCCTTAGCTTGTTACATCGGTTTGTCAACGACTCTGGCAAACTTCACCCACATAAGCCCAGCACTATGGGCGGTGTTGCTTTTCTTCGCTGGGTTGTACTTGCTGTCGCGTCAATCCCTGAATTTTACCGTTGCCGTGATGGTATTGCTTGCAGCAATCAACGTGAGTTTGCTCCTGATCCTCTCAATTCTTGCCTTGGGTCATGTGCAACTGGACAATCTTTTTTATGTAAACTTGCCTTTCCTCAATGGTCATCCTTTCCAACCCTGGATGCTACAGCAGGTACTTGGTGTTAGCCTCATGCTTTACTTCGGGCATGTTTATGTGGGAGAATGTGCTAAGGTCATACTTCCTCGCGACCCGAGCGCCTCATCACTGATTTGGGGTAGCGTAGCGGGAACTGCTTTTTTAACTGTTCTTTTTTGCATCTGGGTGTTGGCAGTCAACGGAGCTATTTCGCCGCAGCTGCTAGCTGGACAATCAGGCACTGCCTTGGAGCCACTGGCGCTTCAAGTCGGTTCCATCGTCTCAGTCTTGGGGGCAGTTTTAGTCACCCTCCTCTTGGGAATGGCTTGGCTGCGTAGTTCGAGCCTCTTGCTCAACCTAGCGCGGGAGTGGTTCCCTGTGCGACCTCAACCCGTCTTGATGTTGCCTCGCAAGCAGGGAACATTGATATTGCACCCCTGTGGCGATCGCAGTCGTGTTCCCCATATTGGTTTAACCTACCTCGGACTGGAAGAACAAGCGCCAAGGTTTCGCCTAGATGTCCAATCGAACGGCAAAATCCGTCATGCAGAGATAACAGTGACTCAGCATTGGGAGATAAAAGAGGTACTAGAGCAGTTTCCAGACCTCCGCAAGTGGGACATTCACCTAACTTTAGAGGTACGTTCGGCAAACCAAGATAGTGTGTGTCTACAAGTCACTTCACCAATGCTCATAGCCTACGAAGGAAGGTTGAAGGCAGATGTCACCAATGCTACTGTTGATAATGTCAATATGCCAACAATGGCACGACGGTTCTGGGCAACTCTGCTCAATCAACGTCGCTTCCTCCTATCCATCAGCCCGTTAGTGCTAGTCTTCCTGCTGACTGAGTGGCTTTTTCTTACTGGTGTACAATCGTTTACTGGTATACTTGCCTTTGCTGGTGTCCTGGGTAACTCCTTGGTTGGTGGTATTTTCCCGGTTTTACTGTTGCTTTCCAGCCGACGCAAGGGCGAGTTGGTACCGGGAGTCGTCCTGGAAATCCTTAACCATCCGTTTTTCAGCGTTGGTATCTACAGCCTCTTTTTAGCCATTTTATTCGTCCACGGTTTGTTCATCTGGTCAAATCCTGTGGCACGTATCAGCGCATTGTGTATCGCCTTGCTATCTTTAGGAGCAACCCTTGTCATGAAGCGCTATGGAGCCTTTGCTTCCCGCGTGGTCGTAGAGTTGCGAGAGGAGCAACACTTGGGAGGGCGATCCGTCTTCACAATCACTGCTGGCGGACAACCAAAAATGGCAGAGGTACGGCTGGGATATGCTGAAGGTGAGCAACACCACCAAGCTGCTAGTGTCGAAATTCCATCTCTAAAGATGCTGCGTTATGCCATCTTCCGCTTACCAACCAAACGGGAAGAAGAACTGAGAGTGTGGGCACACAGTAGCAATTTCAGCGGAGACTCGAAGAGTCTACCTGCATTTGTAGAAGTTGAGAGTGGAAACAAGAATATGCAGTTTGACTTGAAACTATCCAGCGGACGAGTTTTGCTACCTCTGTTTAGCGACGCGTGCTGGTTAAAATTGACATTTCCCGGAGATGAGGAGTTAGTCGCTAGTGGTTAGCGGTACTTTTGGACAACTAACAACTACTCCCCTGACTGCGTGTAAGATTACCTATCTTGTTCTTTCTTGGCGTTCTTGGCGTCTTGGCGGTTATTTAATAGGTAATCTTAGACTTGGAAACGAGTAACACCCAACAATTAACAACTAACAACTAACAAATAACTAGAGGTAAATTATGGCACAAATTGTAGCTGTTCACTCTTTCCGTGGTGGTACTGGCAAATCAAACTTGATTGCTAACGTTGCTGCTACTATGGTGCGTCAGGGACAACGGGTAGGTATTGTTGATACTGACATTCAGTCCCCAGGAGTTCACGTTCTTTTCGGTCTCAATGAGGAAAACATGAACTACTCCCTCAATGATTACCTGTGGGGACGCTGTGATATTAAAGACACTGCCTACGACGTGAGTCCTATTCTCATGGCACAGGGGGAGACAAGTATGGTAAAGGGTAGTCTTTACCTGATTCCCTCAAGTATTAAGGCTAGTGAAATCGCCAGGGTTCTGCGTGAGGGGTATGACGTAGTCCGGCTCAACGATGGCTTTCAAGAACTCATCCGCTGTCTGAACTTAGACTATCTGTTAATTGATACTCACCCTGGTCTTAATGAAGAAACTTTACTTTCCATCGGGATATCTCATGTTTTAATCGTCATTCTGCGTCCAGATCACCAAGACTTCCAAGGTACTGCGGTGACAGTGGATGTGGCTCGAAAGCTGAAGGTGCCCAAAATGCTGCTAGTGGTTAATAAGGTGCTATCAGCCTTCGATTTTGCAGACTTACGGCAACAAGTGGAGACAACCTACAACGTCCCTGTAGCTGGTATTTTACCTTTGTCTGAAGAGATGGTGCAACTAGCCAGCAAAGGTATCTTCTGTCTACGCTACTCCCAGCATCCCATAAGTCAGACTGTGAAAGGGATTGTTGACGAGATTTGTGGATTAGTCGTATGTCAGTAGGGGAGTTCCAAATTAAAAAATACCCAACTTTTCTTGTGGGATGGGATTGGTGCCATACGTGTCTAAGGCAAGAACCTTGTCATTACCTTACATCATGCCCTTATACTTGCTCACAATTCTCGCTTCACCCCACCCCGGTTTTGTCTTGCGCCAAAACCGCCCCTCCCCTTGGCAAGGGGAGGGGATTAAGGGGTGGGGTAAAACCAACGTGGGATAAAGGGTTGAACCTTAAGTTGACACCAATGGATTGGTGCCTGTCCTAGAAACTGGGTGGGCAAGGATGCCCATCCCACAAGATTGGATAATTAATTTGTTGGAAATCCCTAGCACCGCTGCGCGGAAGTCAAAAGTCAAAAGTCAAAAGTCAAAAAGCTTATGATGTAAGCTTTTCGTTGATTTGGAATGGTGAACCAGCGCTGCAGGAGGGTTTCCCTCCGTAGGCGACTGGTGAACCCGAAGGGTAGCTTTATTTCCGCCGTAACGTACTAGTGAGGAGTCAGAAGTGAGAACTTTATAATCCCCTTGTCCCCTTGTCCCCTTACCACCTATGCTTGCTCAAGAATCATTTCGCGCTGATGTCCTTGCCAGTTTCGCAGCCAGCGCAAAAGAGGTAGAGGAACTACTGGCTTACAATCAAAACGTCTTTCATCGCAACACGTTCACCCATCCCGTCAAATTTCCACTTGCACCTGAAGCCCATGTGGTAGCCTGGGAGGAGTACGCTGTTGCAGCAATTGACGGAGCATTTGAAGCACTCAAGCAACGGCTTGTGCAGTTCCGGTTTCCCATACTCGAAGGTATCAGCCAAACTGAGGGATATCGCGCTGCTACCCGTAAGGGTGTTCCAGTGGATGGCATACCAGAGGCGACTGGTTTGGTTTTGAAGCAACCTGAGAAATTCCAGCTGATCATACATCAAAGCCTAGCAGGAGCCATCCCGGTTTTGGTTGCCCCAAATCGAGAGGACTTTGTTTCTCTGATACAAGCGCTGACTATGCGCAATGAACCACTACCAGTTCCCGCTTCTATGGGAGCCTGTATAGTCACCGGGTACAACAACTGGGACAGGATTCGCTCTTATCGGCAACAATGGGAAGCTCAAAATCCTGGCAATTGTTCCGAAAGTAGTTGGGCAGCAGAGTTTAAGCGGATTATACCGCAAAAAGAACTCTATCAGGATCGGTTCATTATTTTAAGTGACGGTCCCTATAGCAACGTTTCCGCCAAGGACGTGGGACTAGAGGAACCCGAATGGCGACGCTTATCCCTGATAATTCGGCTGGAACATGAATGTACCCACTACTTCACACGTCGCTTGTTTAACTCAATGCGAAACAACATGCTCGACGAACTTATTGCCGACTACAGGGGTATTGTAGCGGCTACAGGACACTATCGAGCAGATTGGTTTTTGCGCTTTGTGGGGTTGGAATCGTTTCCAAATTACCGCAAAGGAGGTAGGCTGGAAAACTACCTCGGTCAGCCCCCACTTTCCGATGGGGCTTTTAAGATTCTACAGGCGTTAGTGAAAGCTGCCGCCGAAAATTTGCAGCGCTTTGATGCTGAGTATGCAGATAAGTTAAAAACCGTTAATGGTCAAACCTTTATGTTGATGGCACTGACCTATTTGACATTGGAAGAATTGGCTTCTCTTGAGGCGAACTCACGTATCCAAAAGACCATAAATCAAGTGCAGACAGCTATGTTCTTTGAAACAAATCCGCTCCCTCCAACCCCCCTTATTAAGGAGGCGTAGGTAGGCATTGCCTACCTAGCCCTGTCAAAGTGGCTCATAAAATTTTGATTCAAGCGGCAATTCCTCATCTTTTTTCTCTGCGCTCTCAGCGTCTCTGCGGTTTAAAAGTAATTTATTTAACCGCAGAGGCGCAGAGTACACCGAGGTAAGAGGAGACAGAGCTATTGATTTCCTGAATGAAGTTTTTATCCACCTTGATAGGACTAGGAATGCCTACCCTACTATCTGTATATAGCAATCAAAAATAAAAACTTCCGATATACGCGGATAGAACAGACAATTATCCGCGTCCATCTGTGGTTCAAAATTCACGCATCCTGTTTGAGGTATGAGTTATGACAGAAGTTCTACTACAAGAATTGAGTAACAGTGACATCGATTGGATGATTGCTACGGGGCGTCGGCGAGAAATAGCTGCTGGTAGTGTACTCGTTCACCCAGGAAAAGCTGCCGATAGCCTGCACATCCTACTGGATGGAAATTTAACAGTTACCGTCTCTGGTACTGACAACAATCCTCTGGCTCGTGCTTTTGCAGCCATAGAGGGTGGGGAAAGTTCAGGACGGGAGATTGCTAGGTTATCCAGTGGTGAGGTTGTGGGAGAAATCCCGTTTGTGGGTGTCCGTCCGTCTGCTACTACGGTTAAGGCTACTGAAAAGTCGCTGGTGATGTCAATTCCCCAGCAGCATTTGGCAGCAAAATTACAGCAGGATGTGGGTTTTGCTTCACGCTTTTATCGGGCGATCGCTATTCTATTTTCAGACAGACTGCAAAGCATCATCAATCGGTTTGGTCGTAGCAACATTGCTCAAAGTCAATCCCTAAAGGACGTACTGTTTATTTTGAGCGAATTGCATGACAGTGACATCGATTGGATCATGGCTTGTGGAACTCAGCAAAGACTTCCTGCTAACACCGTACTCATCCATGAAGGAGGAGTTGTGGATGCGCTGTATATTCTACTTGGTGGAACAATGTCTTTGTCTGTTTCTGGTGACTCGCGCAATCCCTTAACTCGTGCTTTTGCAGCTATAGAAGGTGATGAATTTTCTGGTTTCGAGATAGCGAGATTATCCAAAGGCGAAATCGTGGGAGAAACACCTTTTATCGATGGTCGTTTACCCTCTGCAACGGTCAAAACCCTTGAAGACTCATTTGTGTTGTCGATTTCCCGACAGCAATTAGCAGCAAAATTGCTGCAGGATGTCGGTTTTGCATCCCGCTTTTATCGAGTGATTGCAACTTTGCTTTCACATAGATTGCAAGGAATGCTCAGCAGCCTTGGTTATGGTAGGCGGGTTTATAGCAAAGGTCAGCCATTGGATGAAAATGTTGAATATGAGGATGAACTGGATGTCAGTGTTTTAGATAGTCTGGCGCTGGCTGGAACTAGATTTGATTGGATGCAGAGACGCTTAAGAGTCAGTTGAATTTCTCTGGATTGTCAAGCACCAAATGTGCAGATTTACAAAGTCGTGAATCAAAGGCGGCAGTAGGCGATCGCCACAGCGGTCATTTCTGCCACCTGTTTGCCAAATTTACTGAAAAAATCCCCTATCCCCTTCTCTAAGGCTACGAATTAGAGCATTAGCATTTGGGTGTACGCCAGTTCTAGCCTTGATTTGGGCACGTCTTTTTAAGATACTCTGATGGGTAGCAATAGCCTGTCGTCGTTTGACCTCTCGTTCCACTGCTTCAACCACAAGCTCATTGAATGACTCCCCGCCATCTTTAAGCTGTTTTGCTTGTTTTAGCAGAGCAATAGGAAACCGGATTGTGACTGCCTCACGTTCCATATTCACTTTTTTGCGATCATGTTGTGATATCAAGTGATGTAACCACTTTTACGGTAGCGTAAATTGTAGAGTTGTGAAAAAAGTCTGATGATTGCGGCAGTGGGCGAGGCTGTTGCCGCCTGCACTCTATCGCGGGGCGTGGTCATTTCTTAGCATCCCGATGCATGCAAATATACACCCAGTAGGCTGACTGCTTAGGACTATACAAATTCAGCTTTTACTACCTATATTTCAAGGCTGCTTTGGCAGCCTTTTTTGCGTTACCACAGTCCTAAGGAGGTATCAGCTACAAAAGTGGACTATACAATATTTCTTTTACTTCATCTCAGGATAATTTGCAGCAAAAAAAATGCGATTATTAAACTGAAAAAAATGCATTGTATCCAGAGTTTAGACTTCATACACTATTAAATGTAAAGCTTAATTCAAGGAGCCTTTCATATGTCCAACCAAACATCTCAACCACAAAGCAGACATGAATTTGAATCGAACCTAATTGCTAAAGCTTGGAAAGATGAAGCGTTCAAGCAGGAACTGATTGAGAACACTAAAGCAGTTTATGAAAGAGAGTTGGGTCAACAACTTCCCGAAAATCTTAAAATTCGAGTAATGGAAGAAACTTCAGATACTCTCTATCTAACGCTTCCTAAAACTCCCCAAGTTTCTGAAGAACTATCTGAAGAAGCCTTGGAAGCTGTAGCAGGAGGAAGAGGTCATGTTGTAACTCCTAGCTTCTTAGTAGGTTGGTAGATTAGCGCCAAAACGTATTAGTTTCGTTTGTAATCTACTACCACAATTAGAGTAGTTTTGTTCAAATCGGCAGGTGTTTATATAAGTTTCCTACTCCTGCCGTCTTTTTAAGACTAGTTCTCAGGTTGCTTTGATAATTAAGCAATAGTTACTATTTTCGTATTTACATCAAACAAAAATTTACATATTTATAGTTTCGTATAATTGTAAATTAGCTTAAAAATCATTGAAAATAAAGGGTTTTTCTTATGTCTAAACCAATTCAAAACTCTAGTGCAGAACTGGCAAATAGATTAATTACTCAAGTTATTCAAGCCTGTAAAAATAAGACATTGAAATTAGAACAACCAAACAATATTGAAACAGTCTGTGTCAGTCATATAAAACGTTTCATGGAGAGATGGACTGCAGATCCGGAATTTCAAAATCAGGTAGCTGTAGAACCATACAAGACTATCGCCCGTTACGGTCTAAAAGTGGATCCTGAAGAAATTAGACCGTTATGGGATCTAAAATTTCTTAAAGAAGTTGGTGAACGAGTTCCAATTTCTGCATCTTTGAGGCAATGGCACGAATTTTTTGATGAAAGCAGAGTATGTGAACTCATGCAGTCTATTGCCTCTTCTTCTAGTGAGCCACGCTTTAAAGCGTGGCGAGAGCGACAGATTGCTCGTACTAGGAGTCAGTTTAAAAAGTGGCTTCAAGATACACTAGTACATGCTCCTGTTTGTTTTGAACTGAGTAAGGGGTGCTCTGTAGGATGCTGGTTCTGTGGTGTCTCTGCACCTCGTTTGGGCGATATTTTTATTTACAACCAAGAAAACGCAAAATTGTGGTATGAAGTACTTGAATTAATGAAAGAGATACTTGGACCTGCGGCAGGTGCTGGCTTTTGCTACTGGGCATCAGATCCACTTGACAACCCAGACTACGAGAGATTCTGTAGTGATTTTCACGAAGTCCTGGGAATTTTTCCCCAAACCACTACAGCTCAACCCCTGAAAGATCCAGCTCGCATCCGAGCGCTTTTGAAACTATCAAGGAAGAAGGGATGCTTGCTCAATCGTTTTTCCATTCTCTCCCTAAAAATGCTGAATCAAGTGCATGAAGAATTCAGTGCTGAAGAGCTAACTTTAGTCAGCTTAGCACTCCAAAATAAGGAAGCTAACAAGATTAAAGCTAATGCCGGACGAGCAAGAGAGCGAAACCTCAACAAAGGAGAGGAAGATAACGAATTCCCTGAGCAAGGGACAATTGCCTGTGTATCAGGATTTTTATTCAACATGGTTGACCGGAGTGTTAAACTCATCAGTCCTTGCAATGCTAGTGACAGGTGGCCATTGGGCTACATAGTTTATGACGAAGGAACTTTCTCCGACGCTCATGATCTAAAGATTCTCCTTGAAAGGATGATAACCGATAATATGCCTCTCACAGTTAGACCGAATGATTTAATCAATTTCCGTCGCGACTTGAAGTACGAAAGCCTTACTGATGGTTTTCAACTCTCAACCAAATTCAAAACTTTTAAATTTCGCCATGAACCCTATTTAAAGGAGTTAGGTGAGGTTATACATAAGGGTGGCAAAACTGCTGAAGATATTGCTTCTATCTTTGAAAAGCATGGAGTCTCACCTGCTTATACATTTCACAATCTTAACCTTATGTTTGAGAGAGGGGTTTTAGACGATGAGCCAAAACCCAAGGTTGTCAAGTCTTAATTTAGAACCAATAAGTTCTAAACAGTCTAAACAGGTTTTGGTATAAGGTGTAGGTTATTGAGTTTAGCATAAAACCTCACACCTGATATTCATTACTTGAAACCCAATTTTCATATCAGTAACGTGAGCGTAAATGTTAGACCAAAAGCGCAGCCTATTCCGAAAAGAATCAATTGAGCGTTTATCTTCTCCTGAAAGACTAGACCAGCTGATGCAGGTGGTCAGTCCTAAAAGCTGGTTACCTCTAACCGCCTTAGGTTCCTTGGTGGCAGTTGCTATCGTTTGGAGTATTTACGGACGCATTCCCATCACCGTGGAAGGTCGAGGGGCACTGATTTATCCACGTACAGTTGTACCGCTGCACTCAAAAAGCGCAGGGCAATTACTGACTCTGAATGTCAATGTTGGGGATGTCGTCAAGAAGGGAGACGTACTGGCAACAGTTGACCAGGTTGATCTACGCAAGCAGTTACAATTAGCACGCGCCAAACTAGTCCAACTAGAAGAGCAGGATCGTAACGCTAGCTCGCTCCAAGTGCAGCGTCAGCAACTTGACAGAAAAGCAATCCAAGAGCAACGCTTGACTCTTGAGCAAAGACTAAAGATTGTGCAGGATTTGACACCTATCTTGAGAGAGAAAGGGCTTGTGTCAATCCAGCGCGAGCGTCAGAACTTACAACAACGCTTGCAAACACTCCGGGGGCTGCTCCCTACTTATAAAAAGAGATTGGACAACCGCCAGATGCTATTCAAACAGGGAGCGGTTGCCGATGATACTGTGCTACAGGCGCGGCAGCAATATGACGATGCCCGCGTAAACATTGATGAAGCTGAATCTCAGCTCAAGCAACTCGATGTTAAGGAAGCAGATGCACAACAGCAATACCTCTCGAACCTGAACGAAATCAAAAACATCCAGGCTCAGTTGCAAGAACAGAAAAGTAAGGAAGCCAATCTCGCTCAACAAGACCTACAAACTTTAACGACCCGGAAAAACGAGATTCAAGAAGTCAAGCGAGAGATTGCCAAACTCGAACAACAACTAGGCAATAACAGCCAGATTATCAGTCAACACAATGGACGCGTTCTAGAACTCACTGTGACTCCCGGACAGGTCATCAATGCGGGAACCCGCTTGGGGAGCATAGATGAGGAGAATTCATCCAAGAAGCTGGTTGGCATAACTTATTTTCCGGTTGCGGAGGGTAAGAAAATTCAACCGGGTATGACGATCCAAATTACCCCCCAAACCGTCAAGCGGGAACGCTTTGGCGGCATTGTGGGAACTATCACGACTGTCTCACCATTTCCAATTACAAGAGAAGCAGCCGCTAGTGTGGTGGGTAATCCAGAAGTGGTCGCAGGTTTGGTGGGTGAAAAGCAGGAGGGAGTTATGCAAGTCTTCGCTGACCTAGAGCCAGATTCCACGACCCGCAGCGGCTACAAGTGGTCTTCTTCCGCCGGACCACAACTGAAAATCTCTTCTGGAACTACCACTGTTGTTCGAGTCAAGGTGGAAGAACGCGCTCCCATCACCTTCGTTTTACCTATCTTGAGGTCTGTCAGTGGTATCAACTAATCCGACTTTAGTAACACCTATTAATCCTTTGCAGTACTTGCAAAAACTGCTGCAAAGTCGAGGTATGCGGGTAAAAACCCCCACTCTCCTACAAATGGAGGCAGTTGAATGTGGTGCTGCTGCTTTGGGAATTATTCTGGGTTACTACAAACGGATTGTGCCACTGCCAGAACTGCGTCAAGAGTGCGGAGTATCCCGCGATGGCAGCAAGGCTTCTAACGTGCTGAAAGCTGCCAGAAGCTACGGACTTCAGGCGAAAGGTTTTAAAAAGGAACTGAAGCAACTGCAAGATTTGCGCCCTCCGTATATTGTCTTCTGGAACTTCAACCACTTCCTTGTAGTAGAGGGATTTGGCAAAGAACGGGTTTATCTCAATGACCCCGGCACAGGACCGCGAACTGTATCCCAACAAGAATTTGACGAGGGGTATACTGGAGTGGTGCTGGTCATGGAACCAGGCACCGAGTTCACCAAAGGTGGTCGCAAACCCAGTATGGTAACAGCGCTGTGGGAACGGCTACAGGGCGCTGCTGGTGCTTTAGTTTACTGTTTAATTGCGGGTTTTTTCTTAACCGTTGTCGGGCTGGCGGTACCCGTATTTAGCCAAGTGTTTGTAGACGACATCTTGGTTGAGCAACGACAGCACTGGCTGCGTCCACTGCTTTTGGCAATGGCGATCGCAACCGTACTCCAAGGGTCGCTAACGCTACTGCGGTTACGCTACCTACGCCGCCTGAAAACTAAGCTAGCTGTCGGGATGTCTAGCCGTTTTCTCTGGCACATCCTGCGTTTACCTGTTGGTTTTTACGCTCAACGCTTTGCCGGAGAAATTACTAACCGCACCAGTCTCAACGACGAAGTTGCTGATGTCCTTTCGGGAAAGTTGGCGACTACTGTCATCGATGCGGTCATGGTCATTTTTTACGCCCTAGTTATGTGCCAATATGACTGGGTACTGACATTGATTGTGGTTAGCTTTGCTGCCGTGAATGTTTTAACGTTACAGTGGATTTCCCGTCAACGCGTAGACGCCAATCAACGATTGATACAAGAATATGGTAAAGCTGCTGGCGCGTCGATTGCCGCTCTTCAAAGTATAGAAACACTTAAAGCATCTGGGTTAGAGTCGGATTTCTTTTCTCGGTGGTCAGGTTACTACACCAAGGCTATCAATTCCCAGCAGGAACTAGGGGTAACAAATCAGACTTTTTCAGTTTTACCTACCCTCCTATCCGCCCTTTCTTCGATGCTCTTATTGATTGTAGGCGGTTTACGGGTGATGGATGGACACCTCAGCATCGGGATGCTCGTAGCCTTTCAAGGTCTGATGCACAGCTTCCAAGAGCCTGTGAACAATCTCGTCAACTTTGGCACTACCCTCCAAGAACTAGAAGGCAATTTGATTCGCCTGGATGATGTGCTGGACAACCCGATAGATTCGCAAGTAGAAAAGAGGAACAGCGCAGATGGGACAGTAACATTCTCCTCATCCCCCTCATCCTCCTCATCCTCCTCATCCTCCTCATCCTCCTCATCCCCCTCATCCCCCTCATCCTCCTCATCTTCCTCATCTTCCTCATCTCTTCTGCCAAGATTACAGGGCTATGTCGAGTTGCGAAACATCACATTTGGCTATAGCCGCCTAGACCCCCCCCTCATTGAAAACTTTAATCTCTCAATTAAACCCGGACAGCGAGTAGCGTTGGTAGGTGGAAGCGGCTCTGGTAAGTCTACTGTTGCCAAAATCGTCAGCGGGCTTTATGAACCTTGGGCGGGAGAAATTCTATTTGATGGTAAACCTAGAGAGCAGATTGCCCACCAGCTACTTACTAACTCTGTCGCAATGGTGGAACAAGATATTCTGCTGTTTGGCGGAACTGTGAGGGACAATTTGACCCTCTGGGATGCCACTATATCAGACAAAAACCTGATACGGGCTTGTGAAGATGCAGCGATCGCCGATGTGGTTCTCTCAATGTCTGGGGGGTTCGATGCAGAACTGATAGAAGGTGCTGCTAATTTAAGTGGAGGTCAGCGACAACGGCTGGAAATTGCTCGTGCTTTTGTGAACAACCCCTCTATACTCATCATGGATGAAGCTACCAGCGCCCTGGATGCAGAGACGGAAAAAATCATTGACGAGAATCTCCGGCGACGCGGATGCACTTGCATTATTGTCGCACACCGATTAAGCACGATTCGAGACTGTGATGAAATTATCGTCTTGGAACGCGGAAAGGTGGTACAACGAGGCACTCACCAAGAATTGTGGCAAGTTGAAGGTGTGTACTCGCGGTTGATCCGCACGGAAGGAGAAGCGCTCTAAAAATTCAAAATTCAAAATTCAAAAAAATAATTTTTAATTGGAGCAAAGCGACAATGCAGGGGCAACTTTATATAGTTAAGGGCAATGAGCCAATACTTCTGGATGACCCTTTTAAGGTTTGGGTGATCCAGTCTGGCTCTATGGCGTTGTTTGCCGTCACAGTTAAAAATGGTGTTATAGAAGGTACTCGCCGTTATCTATTCAGTATTAAGCAGGGGGAGGCACTTTTCGGAACTGCTGCTGCGTCTGGCAATCAGCAGCGCCTGATTTTGGCAGTGCCGATGGGAGAGACAGAATTGCTACAAGTAAATCAGGAATATTTCAGTGAGTTAGTAGCCAATGCAGATGCTAGGGCGATCGCCGCTTTGGAAGGTTGGCTTGAGCAACTCGGTACTGCACTCTCCCACTTTGCCACACCAGCGATTCAGGTGAGGGCTTCTGGACAAGCACGATTTTCTCTGAACAATGGTCAGACTTTCCAGCCTGAAACGGGTGTTGTCTGTTGGGTACACCTGACTCAAGGAACTGTTCGCTTGATGGGGTTTGAGGAACTCACCCTGACAAGTACAGCAGGAACTTTTCCCCTGAACGACAGAATTTGGCTAGAAGCTGTAGAGGGGGTTCAGCTTGTCACTCTTGCCACTTCAGAAATCCGCAACTCAGATACTATTCTTGCAGGGCTGTCCCAGCTTCATACTCAACTTTTGCACTACACTTACCTGTTGGATGAGCAAGAAGCGCAGGAAGAACTACAACGGTTGCGCGATCGCCAACGTCTCAATCGTCAAGTCACAGCGGAAGCTCTAGGGGAACTAGCATCGACCCTGAACTACCAAGACGGGGACTTTTTCCTAGAAGGTACACCTTTGTTGGTTGCTGCTGGTGCAGTGGGAAGGGCTATGGGTGTGAAAATTCGCCCTCCTGCTCGTTCAGAAAACCTCAAGCGGGTCAAGGAACCACTAGAGGCAATTGTGCGGGCTTCGCGCATCCGGATGCGGCGAGTGCTGTTACGGGACAACTGGTGGGAGAAAGATTCCGGTCCAATGGTAGCCTATACTCAGGAGGATAACCGTCCAGTGGCGCTGTTGAGCGTTTCTGCAACTTCCTATGAAATGTTTGACCCCATTGAGCAGACCCGCGTGAAAGTGGATGAGCAAATAGCTGTAACACTAGCTCCAGTTGCCTATATGTTTTATCGGTCTTTGCCCGATAAAGCACTCAAAGCTTGGGATCTAGTCCAGTTTGCACTTAAAGGACGTGGAAAGGAACTGCTTGCCATTTTAATTACAGGCATTGCCGTGACATTACTAGGGATGGTGACACCTCAAGCAACTGCAATTCTGATGGACAACGCGATTCCAGATAGCGACAGGGGCTTATTGCTGCAAGTTGGGCTGGGGCTGCTGGTTGCTGCTTTGGGGACGGCTCTATTTCAGCTAACTCAAGGGTTTGCTATCCTGCGGATGGAAACGGCTAGTGACGCTTCCACTCAAGCTGCTGTGTGGGATCGGCTGCTGAACCTACCTGTATCTTTTTTTCGTCAGTACACAACAGGCGACCTTCAGTCCCGCGTATCATCAATTAGTACGATCCGTCGTCAACTCAGTGGCAGGACGCTGATAAATCTCATTAGCAGTCTCTTTGCATTATTTTACTTGGGGCAGTTGTTTTACTACAATTTCAAATTAGCTCTAGTTGCTGTTGCTGTCGCTGTAGTAACGATCGCTATCACTACACTCTCTGGCACACTCCTCGTCCGTAAGGTTCGTCCACTGCTGGAATTGCAGGGAAATATTTTTGGACAAACGGTGCAGTTAATCAATGGGATTTCTAAACTGCATATTGCTGGCGCTGAGGATCGCGCCTTCGCCTCTTGGAGTAAAAACTACACTCGGCAAATTAAGCTTGAACTCAGCACGCAGCAAGTTGAAGATGTTGTTGCACTTTTCAATACAGTGATGCCCACACTAACTTCTGGAGTACTCTTCTGGTTTACCATCAGCCTGCTTGAGGAGGCTAAGACTTCAGGAGGTATCGGATTATCCCTTGGCACTTTTTTAGCTTTCAACACAGCCTTTGGCAACTTTATTAGGGGAACCACAGACTTAAGCAATACAGTTACTGAAGTTTTGCAAGTCATCCCTCAGTGGAAACGCACCCAGCCAATTTTGGCAACCGTACCGGAAGTGGATCTTAGTAAAGCTGATCCTGGCAAGCTTATAGGCAGAATTGTTGTGGATCATGTTACCTTCCGTTACCGGAATGATGGACCGCTGACGCTAGATGATGTGAGTATCTCTGCACAGCCTGGGGAGTTTATTGCTTTGGTAGGAGGCTCTGGAAGTGGTAAATCGACTATATTCCGATTACTACTGGGGTTTGAAACTCCAGAAGCTGGTACCATCTACTACGATGGTCAAGACTTGTCTGGGTTAGATGTTGACGCAGTGCGCCGACAGTTGGGTGTCGTCTTGCAGGGTGGTCAACTGACAGCAGCTTCCATTTTCGACAATATCGCTGGTGGTGCTCAGATTACACTAGATGAAGCTTGGGAAGCAGCTCGGATGTCTGGGTTTGCTGACGATGTTGCAGCCATGCCAATGGAAATGCATACTGTGATTAGTGAAGGAGGTGGGAATCTTTCTGGGGGACAACGACAACGGCTCCTCATTGCTCGGGCTTTGGCATTGAAACCCCGAATTTTGTTATTCGATGAGGCGACAAGTGCTTTAGATAACAGAACCCAAGCGATTGTCAGTGAAAGTTTGGAAAAGCTGCAAGTTACCCGGATAGCGATCGCCCACCGCCTCAGCACTATCCGGAACGCTCACCGCATATATGTTCTTCAAGCAGGTCGAGTCGTGCAACAAGGAAGTTTTGAGGAATTAGGTTCTCAACAAGGGCTGTTTGCCCAATTGATGGCTCGACAGATGGCTTAGACCGAAGTAGGGGTATCGCCAATTTAGCCGGACTTGATATGATTTGTTGGAACGCTTGACCGATACCTTGGGCTACGCCGCCTAAATGGATAAAGTCGAGATAAGGACGGGGCTTTAAACCCAATTTTTCGGTAAAATCATGCAGATGCACCAACAGTCGCTGGCTCAGGAGAAGCTGCAACTGTGCTAAACTTGTTTGCCGGACGGGGTAGTCCAAGATTCTCGCGTAGGGTTCGACCTTCATACTCTGTACGGAACAGTCTCCGGCGCTGTAGTTCGGGAATCACCAGTTCTACAAACTCATCCAAACCACCTGGTAAATAAGGCGGCATGATGTTGAACCCATCTGCCCCACCGTTGACAAACCAATCTTCAAGTTGGTCGGCAATCTGTTCTGGTGTTCCCAATATCGTTCGATGTCCACGCGCACCAGCGATCGCTAAATACAACTCCCGAATAGTTAAATTTTCTCTTCGGGCGAGGTCGGTCACCAGCTTCAAGCGGCTTTTTGCAAGTTCGGTTTCTGGTAGCTCTGGAAGCGGACCGTCTAGTGGGTAACCGGATAGATCAACTCCGCCTACCAGCCCTGAGAGTAGACCCAATCCAACCTGCGGATGGATCAATTCCTGAAGCTGTTCGTATTTGTCCTTGGCTTCCTGCTCAGTCCTGCCAATTACCGGGAACACACCGGGCATAATCTTAAGATGGTCGGGAGAACGTCCGTATTTAGCGAGTTTTCCCTTCACACCCGCATAGAAAGTCTGAGCTTCCGCAAGCGTTTGCTGGGCAGTAAAAATAACCTCCGCTGTCTGTGCTGCAAGTTCCTGCCCGTCATCAGAAGACCCGGCTTGAATGATAACCGGATACCCTTGGATTGGACGTGCTACATTCAGCGGACCGCGCACCGAAAAATGCTCGCCTTTGTGGTTCGGAATGTGCAGCTTGTCAGGATCGAAGTAAATCCCTGATTCCTTGTCGCGTAAAAAGGCATCATCTTCCCAACTATCCCAAAGCGCTGTCACCACATCCACAAACTCTTTGGCACGTTCATAGCGCAGTGTATGCTCCATGTGCTTTTCACGGCTGAAGTTTTTCGCTTCGGCAACGGTCGCGGAGGTCACGAGATTCCATCCGGCGCGACCACCACTCAGATAGTCGAGCGACGCAAACTTGCGGGCGAGATGAAAAGGTTCGTTGTATGTAGTTGATACCGTCGCCGTCAATCCAATGCGCTCGGTCACCACAGACAGAGCTGATAATAAAGTGAGAGGTTCAAAGTGTACGACCGAGTTGCGGCTCAAAGCTTCAGTTCCTTTACCACGGTCGCGCACAGCCACACCATCAGCGAAGAAAATCATGTCAAATTTTCCCCGTTCTGCCGTCTGCGCGATTTGCTTAAAATGCTGGAAGTTCAGGCCACCATCTGCTCGCGCATCTGGGTGTCGCCACGCCGCCACGTGATGACCAGAACTCATTAAAAATGCACCTAGTCTCAGTTGTCTTTTCGTACTCATTCTTTTATTTTAGAGATATGTCGAATGCTAACTAAATGAACTGTTTTACCTGGTAGTATGTCTGAATCGGTATTAAGCAGTGACCAAGCTTGGAATGTATGCTGAAGAATTCCCCTTGATTGCCTCACTATGTTTACCGTCAATGCCAACTGGGAGGTCGCCAGCGATAGTCACTCGCTGAACGTGGCGGGGTTGGTCGCCGTAATCGTAAATTGCATAATGTTGAGTAGCGCGGTTATCCCAGAATGCCACGTCACCAACTTGCCAACGCCAACGAACGGTGTTTTCAGGACGTGTCACATATGACTGCAACAGTCGCAGAATGTCGTCCGATTCAGTCGTTGATAGTCCGCGAATCTGGCGAACAAAACCACCAATGAATAGTCCCCGCTCTCCAGATTCTGGATGGACGCGCACTACTGGATGCAAAGTTTCATATACAGTCGATGTGAAGACTTTCCGGTAAGCCTTAGTCTCTTCAGAAAGTTCTACTGCGGCTTCTGCATAGTCATAGGCATTACTATGTACAGCCCAAAGCTCATCAGCGAGATTACGCAGATGCCTTGGTAAATCTTGGTATGCACTCACCGTGTTTGCCCAGATAGTATCGCCTCCTGATGGCGGAATAACAAGCGCCCTTAAAATAGAGCCGAGTGGCGGGCGGTCTACAAATGTAACATCAGTATGCCAGTTGTTTGCACGGGTAGCGGTTCGACCGTAATTCAGGTCAAGGACTTCTGGGTGTCCTGGAAACGATGGTACTGTGGGGTGAGCCGTGGTAACTTCACCAAATCGGCGAGCAAAAGCGACCTGCCCATTAGCATCGAGTTGCTGGTTACGGAAGAAGATTACCTTGTATTGAACTAGAGCCTTGCGGATTTCACTGATAACGTCATTGTTGAGGTTAGCACTCAAGTTAACACCTACAATCTCTGCACCGATGCGTCCTGCAACTGGTTGAATGTCAAAGTTTTTAGTACTCATGTGTTTATCTCTCCAAGGTAGAATGTGTGATCCAAAATTAAAAAAATGCAATTTATGGGTGCGACATCTGACAAAAAATAGCTACGGAGAATATTTGAAGAATTTGGCAGATTGTTCTGCTTGGGCTGCTGGGGTGCGTCCTCGTCCCCATCCCAACTTTTGGCGATAGGTTCCGAGCAATCCAGACTGGACTAACATCTCCTCATCGACCGCAACTGATTCGTCTGCCTGAGGGGCAACAAACAAAGCATCGACCGGACAATACAGTTCGCAAAGATAACAGGTTTGGCAATCACTTTTACGAGCGATTTTAGGGGGAGCATTGGGTACTTTGTCAAAGACGTTGGTTGGGCAAGCGGTTACACAAATATTGCACTTGATACAACGAGATTCACTGACCAGTTCAATCATTGTTTTACTAACTGCCTCACTGAAATATCTTGTTCAGGCTTGACCCAAACATGATCTAGTCCACCACTGATCAAACGATGATGTTGTTTGGCATCTAGTTGCGGATAGTTTTCGTGTTTGTGCATCCCGCGAGATTCTTTGCGTTCTAAAGCAGTGGCGTACATCCACCGTGCTGTTGCGACCATTGATGCAGCTTCCCTACCTTGTATTGCTTGCTGGTTTGACAGAAACGATGTGTTGCGAATTTCATTCCACAAATCGTGCAGTCGATCAAGTGATTCTGACAGACCTTGTTCTGTGCGGAACAGGTTGCGATTATAAGGAGTCACTTCTGCCTGCACTGCTCGAATCACTTCTATAGGGTCAAAGGTAGTGTTGCTGTCAGGATGGAGCGCTGCGCCATCAATTCTCTGCACTGAGCGCTGATTCACCCTATCCCCTAATTGACGAGCATAGGAAGCAGCTGCCTCGCCTGCCCAGTAACCAGAAGCAGTCGCCCATGCCGCATTCGGACTGCCACCTCCCGATCCACCACCGCAGATGAGTTCTCGCGTTGCGGCATCTCCAACCGCATAAAGACCGGGAACAGATGTGGCGCAAGTTTCATCAACAATCCGCAATCCACCTGTGCCGCGCACGGTTCCCTCGAAACGTAGTGTGACGGGGAATCGTTGCGTGAAGGGGTCAATCCCAACTCGTTCAAAGGGTAAGAAGAAGTTATGTTGAATTGTTCGCATCCAACTTTTTTCTTCTTCAGAGGCTTTATCGATACAAGCGTAAACAGGTTGGGTCAGCAATGTACGCGCAATAACTCGGCGATCGACGCTTGCGGCGCTGGCACCTGTGCAATCACCCTCAATGACAGTACCATCTTCATAAGTAAAAGTGGCATAGCGGTAATACGCGCCCTTCGTAACGGAGGCAAAGGCGGGAGTCAGGGCGTAGGCATTGGAAAACTCCATGCCCGATAATTGAGCACCCACCTCGGCAGCCATGAGATACCCATCTCCTGTGAGGACATTGCAGCCCAAGGCTTTGCTGAGGAAAGCACAACCCCCAGTAGCAAGAATCACCGCTGCCGCTCGGACTGTCCACAGTTCATCCGTTTGCCGAGAAATCCCCTTTGCTCCCGCCACGGCACCGTCTATATCCACCAGCAGTTCCAGTGCAGGGCTATGGTCAAGGATTTTCACCCCTGCCTTTTTCACCTGTTTTCGCATCAAGCGCATATACTCTGCACCTTGATGCAGTGAAGGAAGATAAACATCCCCATTGTCATCGTGGGAAAAGGGATAGCCCCACTCAACTAGCCGATTTAGGTTAATCCTGGTTTGATCCAAGACGCGATTCATCCAGTAGCGTTCAGAGAGGAACCCGCCTAACGTTTCTCGTCTGGACAACTCCGCCTCGCGGTTCGCTTCTTTTGAAATATACCAAACAGTTGTGCCAGCAGCAGCTGTGGCTCCGCTGGTTCCGCAATAGCCTTTATCTACGAGGATGACCTTCGCCCCTTGAGTTGCCGCACTCCAAGCTGCCCAAGTACCTGCGGGTCCACCTCCAATGACGAGGACGTCCGCTTCCAAATCTAGGTGAGAACTGGGAGTAGATGCTGGCTCTGAATGATGAGTACTCACGGTTGCTGATTCTGCTCCATAAAACTTATACAAATCGCTCAAGTCTGAGCAAATCGATGTTTACTTCCCGTTTTTACCAAGACAGTCGGCTGTTCCTTACAAAATACATAAACCAATAGGCTTACCGTATTTTATAGCAATCAAGGGAAAATGGCGTGATAGCAAGTCCGCTTAATGACTTATAACTCCTGCGTTACCTCACCCCAACCCTCTCCTTACTAAGGAGAGGGTGCCGCAGGCGGGTGAGGTTCTTCGTTTTTTATAAGTGTTCATTCGGACATGATATAATACATTGCTCTACACCATCCTTGAGTCCCAGTAGTGTCATAATGCTATTTTTGACTGATTGTTGGTGGAGTAATTGCTGCATATTGTTCCGACGTCAGCATGGCTTCCCGAACATTGAGAGGTTTGGGAAGCAAGCCATTTTTATAAAAGTAATCTGCAATCCGCTGTTGCTCCTTGATTAAATCTGGGGAAATGGCTCTCAATCCATAGCCGCGACGGCTGATGAACAACTCCATCACATCGGTCGGTAGTTTCTGATACGGTGCAATGAGTTTTGCAGTCTCTTTGGGATGTGTCTGTGCCCAGCGCTCGATTTTATCAATCTCCTCAATGACTATTCGCAGCAATTCCGGATTATTGATTGCAAACTGCTTTGCCCCAATGTAGTATCCACCAGGGGAATCAAGCCCTACGGCATTCTTGATGACCCTTGCCTTACCCAATTTTTCAGCGCGAGCTAGATGGGGATCGCCTGTCACCCAAACAGGAATTTTCCCTTCCAAAAATGCACTACTAGCATCTACATTAGGTATACTCAGGACTTGAATATCGCGCTTATTTAAACCCACTTGTTCCAAAGCTCTGAGGATAAAATAGTGAGATGCAGAAGCTTTTTGGAAGACCACTTTTTGTCCCTTAATGTCCTTGAGCGTCTTGATGGGAGAATTTGGCGGGACGGCGATCGCACTCCTTCTACCATCACTTCGCCGACCAACAACATAAGCGATTTGAGCGCCAGCCGCTTGGGCAAATATAGGAGGGGTTTCCCCAACATTACCCAAATCTATTTTGCCGACATTCATCGCTTCCATCAGCTGTGGACCTTGGGCAAATTGCGCCCACTCCACCTTAATACCCAAAGGTTCCAGACGCTTTTCCAATACTTTCGTTACCCTAACCAAATCCCCAGCTTGTTGATACCCCATGCGGAGGGCTTTAGTCTTAATTCTAGATGTTTGAGTGTCTGATACTTGGTTAGTAGAAGATTGGTTTTCTTGCGTACAACTGACTAATGTCAGCGAAGTTGCTATGGTTAACAATCCTGGCACTAAGTGCAGCGTAAAGCGGCGAAACATTTTGAGAGACTGAGGTTTGACTGCAGCAACCATAGCTTTTTTCTTAATTAAGAAGTATTGCAACTATCAATCGAAACTCCAAATATGAGGTGACTTTTGCGGGGGCATGCAAGACAATTGATCAAGGCAAAATTCAAAATTCTAAGAAGGAGTCAGGTGGACAATGCCCACCTAAACTCAAGTAGCCCTAATCGTTCGTAAAATCAAATAAATTTGTTCTCTTAGCGACCAACACTCGCCAGATATTCTTCTGCTTCTGTCTCAATTGCCGTACCTTTGAAGAAGTCACGATTGAGACTGGTGTACAACTCCAAGGGATGGATAGATAGGAAGTAGCGCAAGTCTTCTTCGCTGAGAATCCCGTTTTCGACCATGCTGTAAGCGTTGGACACAACAGCTGTAATATCAGGTACATCCCAGTGACCGGAATCAGAACCCAGGAATGCTTTGACTCTGTCGCCAAATGGATTCGCTTTTTGATAGAAGGCGTAGGCAACGCGAGTGTCGTCTGATTCTGTACCGAAGTAGAAATGATTCAAGAAGCGATCGCGTACATCTTCTGCTTTTGTAATCCCAGCAGCAGCAAATTCATTGAGATCACCAGGATCTTCAGGTGCAAAGTATTTTCCGTGGAAGCCCAAACCACTACCAAGTTGCTCAAAGCGGTCTTTGACTTCTGGACCAGCATAACGAGCGAACAGTTCGCGCAATTCCTCCCGGTTTACGTTACCAGGATGATTATTCTGGAGAATATCCGGATTGCGGGTTTCCCAGTGCCAAATAATATCAGCATAGAGGCTAGCACCCCAATCCGAACCACCTTCTAGAAAAGCAAACTTCAGGGTGGGGAAGCGATGGGTAACACCACCAAAGAAGAGGGCTTTGCAGAATGCTGCGGCTGCTGAAGCAAAATGACCAATGTGGTTGTATTGGTAATTGGAAATCGAGCGCCGCTGTGTCCAACCCATACTAACCGCGTGGGTAGTAGGGACAACTTTCAGTTCTACGCACTTTGCCCAGAAAGGATCGTAATCGTAGGCACTATCCAAAGCGAAGGTATCAATCCAGGTTGCTTCTCGCTTCACTTCGTCGGGGTAATTCTCAAAGGCAGGAATGACGCGGGTCACGTAAGCAGGAATTTGAAGAGCTTTTAATCCCAGTTCTTTCACCGCATATTCCAATTCCTCAATTCCTTCTTCTGGTGTGTGTAAGGGAATCGTAGCAACGGGAGCTAGGCGATCGCCATAAGCACGGAAAATATCTGCATGGTAAAGATTAGCTGCTCGACAAACAGCCCGCCGCATTTCTTCGTTCTTGATTTGCGGTGCCAAGGTTGCCAGGTTGGGGTATAATACAGCAAAGTCTGTCCCGGCTTCTTGCAAGCGCTCATGCAGTAGTTTTGGCAAGCTGACAGTGGCCAAACTCAAGGTATCCTTAGTGGGACGACCCCAGAAAGGAGCGCGGATAGTGCGATGAGTACGGCGTTCTTCCAAAGTTTGCTGATGTCCGCGAAACAAACCTGTTCCGGGTAGATGCTCCCGGAAGAGATCAACAATCTTAGAACCACCCACCTGCTCTAAATAATCGAGAAAAGCAGGTTCAAACTCCTGAGTATGCACGTCAGTGTCGATAACTGCATACCCCAATTTTTCGCGAATTTCTGCAGAGCGAGTCTTCTTTTTGGGACGTTCCAATGCAATGGTCATGAGAAAGTCTCCTTAAATTTGCAAAACCCTGATACTAAGAAGAATTATTAGCGACTAACTAGCGACCAACACTCGCCAAATATTCTTCTGCTTCTTTCTCAATTGCCGTACCTTTGAAGAAGTCACGATTGAGGCTGGTGTACAACTCCAAGGGATGGATAGAGAGGAAGTAGCGCAAATCTTCTTCGCTGAGAATGCCGCGTTCCACCATGCTGTAAGCGTTGGATGTAACGGCTGTAATATCCGGTACATCCCAGTGACCAGAATCGGAACCGAGGAATGCCTTAACGCGATCGCCAAATGGATTCGCCTTTTGATAGAAGGCATAAGCAACGCGAGTGTCGTCTGATTCTGTTCCGAAGTAGAAGTGATTCAAGAAGCGATCGCGCACATCAAGAGCTTTCGTAATCCCAGCCGCAGCGAATTCATTGATTTCACCAGGATCGTCGGGTGAGAGGTATTGACCGTGGAAGCCTAAACCACTACCAAATTGATCAGCACGACCTTGGAATTCTGCTCCACCGTAACGGCGGAAGAGTTCTGCCAATTCTTGGCGATCTAAATTAGCAGGATTGTTGTTTTGCAAAATCTCTGGGTTACGGGTTTCCCAATGCCAAATAATATCAGTATAGAGGCTAGCACCCCAAGCCGAACCACCTTCTAGAAAAGCAAACTTGAGGGTAGGGAAGCGATGGGTAACACCACCAAAGAAGAGTGCTTTGCAGAACGCTCCACCTGCTGAGGCAAAATGTCCAATGTGATTGTATTGGTAATTAGAAATTGAACGGCGAGCAGTCCAACCCATACCAGAAGCGTGGGTTGTGGGGACAACTTTCAGTTCTACACACTTTGCCCAAAAAGGGTCATAATCGTAGGCACTATCTAAGGCAAAGGTATCAATCCAAGTTGCTTCTCTTTGTACTTCTGAAGAATATTTCTCGAAGCCAGGGATGACACGGGTAACGTAAGCAGGAATTTGAATCGCTTTGAGTCCCAGTTCTTTGACCGCATATTCCAATTCTTCAATCCCTTCTTGGGGTGTATTCATTGGAATGGTGGCAATTGGGGTGAGGCGATCGCCATAAGGACGGAAGATATCTGCATGATAGAGGTTTGCTGCACGGCAAACAGCCCGACGCATTTCTTCGTTCTTGATTTGAGGTGCAAGGGTTGCCAGGTTGGGGTATAGTACAGCAAAGTCTGTCCCGGCTTCTTGCAAGCGCTCATGCAGTAGTTTTGGCAAACTGATAGTGGCAAGATTTAAGGTGTCCTTGGTGGGACGCCCCCAGAAGGGAGGACGAGCAGTACGATAAGCACGGCGTTCTTCCCATGTTTGCTGGAACCAACGAAAGCGACCAGCTCCAGGTAGATGCTCTTTGAAGCTATCGACAATCTTAGAACCACCTACTTGAGCTAGGTAGTCGAGAAAGGCAGGTTCAAATTCCTGGGTATGTACATCGGTGTCGATGATGGGATAACCTAGTTGCTCCCTAATTTGTGCTGAGCGAGTCTTCTTCTTGGGACGTTCAAGCGCAATTGTCATGATCGTTTCTCCATGGTTATGTCACTCGTTGACTTTCACAAGTCGTAAACCCTGATAAAAATCAAAGCTCCACGACGGAGTAGAAATCCAAATTTCAAACGTATAGCTCAATCTCAACCTCTGTTGCCCTGTGGTAAGGGCTAAGGCGAATTGCCTGTTGGAGTAAAACTCTAGTTTTCGCTCTTGTATGCCTGCTCTTTGACTGGCATTGCTTGTATGAGCTATCTGTACTTGACCCTCAACTTGCCTGAATGATTTCTCTATGTGGTGTTTACACCGGAGTCTCAAAAATACTACTGTTTCTTGACTGGTTTATCGATGATTTAATTTAGTAGTATTACATAGCCCCAGCTAAAACACAACTATTTAGCAAACAAACTTTATGTAATTCAAAATTTTAGATTAACTAATTATTAGCTAATCTAAATATACAATGAGCGTATGTGGCTATAAAAAAGCCACAATCTAAGTGAATTAAGTTGACCGAACAAGTTCTCTTTCGGGTGGGCATTGCTTGCTGATATCTCAAATGTCCATCAGGTAAGCTTTTATGAGCAATGCCCCGAAGTTCCCTAGGTTGGGAAACCCTTTCGGCAGTCGCCTGCTGCGGGAAACCCTCCCGCAGCGCTGCCTCACTGCAGGACTTCTCTCCACCTTACGATTTGTGGTCTAATCATCCCAAAAGCGCTGTAAGTTGACATCCTCTTAAGTCTGCTTTGCAACACCTCCATGACGGCGATGCCTAAAAATTCAGAGAGCTATAAATCTGAATATTACCGTTCTTGCTGAGTCGGTCGGATAAGAATTTCATTCACATTAACGTGCTGTGGTTGGGTGACAGCATAGATAATCGCCGCTGCAATATCCTCACTTTGCAGTGGTGTAATTGACTTGCGTCGTTCTTCACTGATTTGTTTTGCGACTGGGTCAGTAATATGATTGTTAATTTCCGTGTCCACCAAACCAGGCTCAATAATAGTAACGCGGATGTTATCTTTTAACATTTCCTGTCGTAATGCTTCGGAGAACGCATTCACGCCCCATTTGGTCGCATTGTAAATACCAACCCCCGCCCGTGCAATTCGACCAGCTACTGAGGAGATGTTGACAATGTGTCCCGATTGTTGCGCCTTAAGGATGGGTAGGACAGCGTGAGTCGTGTAAAGCACTCCCAAAACATTAACATCAAACATCCGTCGCCAGTCTGCGGTATTTCCACCATCAATATTACCAGTCAACGCCACACCTGCATTGTTGACGAGGATGTCCACTCGCCCCAACTCTTCGTTTGTCTTTTGCACCAGGTTGTTTGCCTGCGTTTCGTCAGTTACATCAGTAACGATGGGTAATGCCTTGCCACCACTGGCTTCAATACGTTTTGCTAGAGCTTCCAGACGTTCAGCACGCCTTGCAGCAATTGCTACTTGCGCCCCCTCTGCCGCCAAGGCAATTGCGGTAGCTTCACCAATACCTGACGAGGAGCCAGTAATAATTGCAACCTTTCCGTCTAATTTACCAGCCATATCTAACTCTTTTTGCAGATTTGTCAGAATTACTACATCTTCTAAAAGCTATAGCACTTCTCATTTAGATGAAGTAATTATTTATCTGTGTCCATCTGTGTCCATCTGTGGTTCTCCTAACTTGATGTATTGCAGTCAATTAAGAACCGCTATAATGCCATTACTCTATAGAGGTGTAGATATTCTAGCTATGCCCCAAGATGGGGTGAGGTTTGTAAGGTTCCTCAAGCAACTTTCGCTCATCATCAGAAAGTACTAAATCCACAGCCTCAACCGCATCCTTAAGATGCTCTATCTTACTAGCACCAATAATGGGTGCTGTTACGCCTGGTTGGTGTAACAACCAAGCTACAGCAATTTGTGCTGGTTTAACGCCGCGTTTTTGAGCCAAGTCTACGACGCGATCAACAATTTGAAAATCCGACTCTTGATAATAGAGATTATGGGCAAACTCATCAGTTTTTGCCCGCACAGTCTCACCATAGCCTTGCTTTTGTCGATTTCCAGCAAGAAAGCCACGCGCTAGAGGACTCCAGGGAATAATCCCAATTCCCTCAGCGCGAGATAATGGCAGTACCTCTCGCTCTTCTTCCCGATAGACTAGGTTGTAGTGATTTTGCATGGAAACAAAGCGAGTCCAACCGTATTTATCTGCCGTATAAAGGGCTTTAGCAAATTGCCAAGCGTACATACTTGAGGCACCAATGTATCTCACTTTACCAGATTTGATGACATCATGCAGTGCCTCCAAAGTTTCCTCAATAGGTGTCTCGTCATCCCAGCGATGAATTTGGTACAAATCTACGTAATCTGTTTGTAGCCGTCGCAATGAAGCATCGATGCTATCAAAAATATGTTTGCGAGAGAGTCCCCTGTCATTGGGTCCATCACCTACTTTATTGAAGACTTTAGTAGCAATAATGACCTGATCTCTTTTGGCAAAGTCTTTGAGTGCCTTTCCTACGATTTCTTCGCTGACTCCCAAGGAGTACACATCGGCTGTGTCAAAGAAATTAATTCCTAACTCCAAAGCAAGTTTGATAAAGGGGCGACTCTCTTCTTCTTCCAGCACCCATTCCCTCCACTGGCGAGAACCATAAGTCATAGTGCCAAGAGATAGGCGGGATACTTTTAGTCCAGTTTTGCCAAGATTGACGTACTTCATAAAGCTGATTTAAGGATATTTGCTTCGTACAAAACTACCAATTTGCCAAGAAAACAACAGATTGAGATACAGCTTTTTAAGGGTGATTGGGCTGCTTAAGTAACTCTGGCAACAATCTCATATCATTAAATACAATACATGCACCAGCTTCTCGTAGTTTTTCTGGGTTCATTAGTTCTGCATAACCAAATACTGTCATACCTGCGTCAACTCCAGCCTTGACACCCGTTGGTGTATCTTCAATAACCACACACTGTTCTGGAGAAAATCCCATTTTCTCAGCTGCATATAAAAACACATCTGGAGCTGGTTTGCTGCGTGCCACTTCTGTAGCACTAAATATTTTACCTAAAAAGTAGGGAAGTAAACTTGTTTTACTTAAAGCCTTCTGTAACCATTCATAATTGCTATTTGAGGCAACACAGTAAGAAAGTTTCAGCTGACTTAAAACATCATGTATTCCCTGTACGGGATGCAAGTCTATCATAAAAGCTTGTATCGTTCGTTGCCTAAATTCAATAGCAAAATTGTCTGGTACAGATTTACCAAACATATCTTTGATAATTTCTAAACATGTAGCCATGGATTTGCCAACACAAATATCAAATATCTCCTCTAAAGTCAGAGATAGTCCTATCTCGTTGAGCATTTCAGCAAAAATAGTATATGCAATTAGCTCGCTATCTACAAGAACACCATCACAATCAAAAATAACTAAATCGAATTGATCCATTTATTTCCAACCAACTCCTCAAACAAGTTACTCAATTAAGGATACTTACACTTTCGTCTGAAGTTCCTTTTGGAACAGTTCCTTAACTTTGACCCAGGCATCAGCAGCAGCTTCTGCATTATAACTACTACGATGGTTACAGAAAAAGCCGTGATCTGCAGGATAGCGAAAGACTTTATGAGGAATCTGGTATTTCTCTAACTCTGCTTCAATTTGCTGTGTTTGTTCTTGGGGAATTCCTGCATCTTGAGTGCCAAAGAAGGCGTAAAGAGGAGCCTTAATATCTGAGGTACGGGTAATAGTAGGCGCACCACCACCAAGAGTAGAGTTAGTGATACCACCACCGTAGAAGGAAGCTGTCGCTTTGATTTCAGGTAGCGTTGCTGCTAAATATACAACGTGTCCTCCAAAGCAGAAACCGATAGAACCAATTGCATCACCATTCACATTTGGCAGAGTTTTGAGATAGGCGATCGCTGCTTGAATATCGCTCAATAATTCATCTGCTTTGGTCTGTTCTTTATATTTTCTGCCAATCTGGATGTCTTCGGGGGTGTATCCAGCTTCAAAACCAGGAGCAATCCGTTGAAAGATTGCAGGTGCAATCGCCACATACCCCTCCTGGGCTAGTCTTTGTGTCACTTCCCGGATATGAATATTCACTCCAAAGATTTCCTGAATCACAATCACACCGGGAAAAGTTCCCTCAGCCAGAGGTTGGGCTAAGTAAGCATCTATTTGCAAATCGCCATTAGGGATAGTGATGTGAGCAGTGCGAATTGCTGTCTCTGTTGCTGTGTTTGTCATCTTCGTGATGCGTTGGGATATCTTTTTTAGTATACTACTGTATATCGACCGAATAACCGTCTTTAATCTGAGGCATTGTATGCCTCGAATCTCCGATTCGAGGAGAGGTTTTCTGAAGCAAAACCTCTGGGTATGTGCAGGCGATGCGGAAGCCGCCGTTAACGCGATGCTCCCAAAGGGAGCCGATACGCGATTGCCCTCGTGCTTCCCACCGCGCTGAGTCCCTTTGGGACACGCACTCGCGTATGCCTGCGGCACGCTTTGCGCGAACGCGCGATTGGCTTTGCCACTGCCCCTTGGGCAATCGCCAGTCTTGGTATTCTTGTTAGTTTATATTAAGCGTGCTAACTTTATGACTATCTAATTTTAAGCTTTTCAAAAAAATTAGAATCAGCGAAATCAGCGAACTTTTGCTCGGCAAGTTTGCGAAATCTCCCTAAAGGAAGATACTGATGCAACAAAGTAATCAAGAAAACTCTAAACCTGGCAAAGTATTGTTTGGTTTTTTGCAGATTCCACCTGCTCTTAAATCCTCGAATGTCTGTTGTTTCGTCATAGGAGAAAGTGTCTCTTTCTTTGGGTCTTGGATGACTCAAATTGCTTTGATATGGATGGTTTATCAACTAACTAATTCAGCCATATTAGTTGGTATCGCAGGATTTACCAATCAAGCAATAGGTTTAGTTATTACACCTTTAGTAGGAGTCTTACTTGATCGTTGGAACTTACGATATGTCTTACTAACTACCCAAGTAGTATCTATTTTGCTATCTTCTAGCCTCACTTTTCTCACTCTTAACGGTCACATTACCGTTACATGGATTATCATTATCGGAATGCTTCAGGGAATAGTAAAAGCTTTCGATCTACCAGCACGTCTAGTAATGATTCCTAGACTAGTAGAGCATAAAGCAGATACTTATAGTGCAATCTCTATCCACTCCTTCCTGATTAATACAGCTAAATTTGTCAGTCCTATGATTGGGGGATTACTACTGAGTCAATCCGGAGCAGGTGTCTGTTTTTTAGTAGATAGTATTAGTTATATACCTTTTATATCTGCTATTATCACTGCCAAAATAAAGCCGATTTTCAATATTCCCTCACCTCAAAAGTCTTCTTTTTGGAAAAACTTAAAGGAAGGCTTTACTTTTGCATATGAATCCTTACCTATCAAATATGTTTTGATGTTACAATGTTCAATTTGCTTTCTGGCAATGACTTATATAAATTTAATGCCAATTTTTACCAAACAAGTTTTGAATGGTAATGCTGAAATCATGGGATTTTTGATGACGGCTTCGGCATTTGGTTCTATCGTAGCAGGTCTTTATTTGCTGCTGCGGAAACAAGTCACAGGCTTGGATAAAATTATAGCCCGTTCTGCGATGATTCTCGGTTTAGGTTTGATAGTTTTTTCTCGATCAACCAGTTTAGAAATTTGCCTAGTGTTAATTTTTATTGTTGGCATGACTAATACTCTCACTCTCGCAGCTATTAGCAATTTTATTCAATTAATTCTTGTTGACGAAGATAAACGAGGTAGAGTCACAAGTATATTCACTACAGGTTTTTTAGGAATACTACCTTTTGGAAATTTATTTTTTGGTGGATTAGCAGGTCAAATTGGAGTTGCTAATGCTTTACTCTTTGGTGGTATTTCTTGCTTTATAGGAGCTTATTATTTTGCTAGAAAATTGCCTGAGATAAAAAAGAGAGTATGTCCCATATACAAAAATATGGGTTTAATTCCACAATCAAATAAAAGCTGATGAAGGAAAGTGATAATCTTACAGCAACAAATAAACTCAAAACACTAAGTAAAAAGAGGATAACATAATCATGTGGTTGGATGCGATCGCTCATATTCAGGTAACATACTCTGTGGAAGTAGAAGATGCAATGCTGTTTTTCTACAATAAAATCTTAGAATTGCCTGAAATAAACAAGCCTGAAGCCATCAAAGCTTATGGAGGTGCTTGGTATGTGATAGGAGATATTCAAATTCACCTCAGTATAGAGAAAAATCCAGATAACGCAGTATCTAGACGACATATTTGTTATTTAGTACAAAATTTACAGGAGTTCAAAAAACACCTGCAAAAACATGGAGTAGAAATACTCCCTGATCACAGACCAATACCAGGAGAAAATCGCTTCTTTCTGCGCGATCCTGCTGGGAATCGCATAGAAATAGCAGAAAAGGATACTGTATCTTCAAAAAAATTTGTCAGCCAAGTAAATGATTTTTAACCAAGCAGAATTTGACCTACGTTGTGAGTGGGGTGTAAAAGGAGTTTCTCAACTCGCACCCATCAGTGATGTCATTGTAATAGTCGATGTTTTATCTTTCTCAACTTCTGTAGAAATTGCTACAAACAATGGTGCTATCATTTATCCTTACCAATGGAGAGATGATTCTGCCCTTGATTATGCAAAGTCTGTCCAAGCAGAATTGTCAAGAGGTCGTTTATCTAAAGATGGCTATTCACTTTCCCCTGCATCTCTAACTAAAATTCCTGCAGGAACTAAGCTGGTTGTACCATCTCCCAACGGTTCTTCTCTAACATTACTGACTGGAAAGACTCCCACCGTAGCTGGTTGCTTGCGAAACTGTGAAGCTGTGGCAAAATTTGCCCAAAAATATGGTTCAAGAATTGCTGTAATTCCTGCAGGTGAAAAATGGGAAGATGATACATTACGACCAGCTATTGAAGATTTAATTGGTGCTGGAGCAATCCTCAGTTTCTTGAATGGTAGTCTATCACCAGAAGCAGAAATGGCTGTAGCAGCATTTCATTCTTTTGAGAAAGATTTGCTAGCAAAATTAAAAAAATGTAGTTCTGGAAAAGAGTTAATTACCAAAGGTTTTGAGTTAGACGTTGAATTAGCAGCAGCCTTCAATGTTAGTGATTGTGTACCCTTGTTTACTGAAAACGCTTACATCAATAGTAAGGATATTACTTCTTAGGTTTACATCCCAACCATTGAAATGCTCTAGCACAGTTACTGTTCATTGTTACAGCATCAAATTCATCAAATCTTACCTCTTCAAATCCTGATGTCAGGAATTCCATCCAAGTCCGATCATGATGTCGAAGAACAACACCTTCTGGTAATTCAAAAACACCATAGATTCCATACTTATTTTGGAAGCCATAATAGCGTTTCAAAAATGAATGGAGTAGAACGCCGGGCATTTATGAACAGGAACTATTCAATCTATGGCTAAACTTTTTGAATCCATCACTAAAGAACTGCTGCCACGCTATCACTCCAGCAATTATAAAAGTGACTATTGCAAAACTATCAGTACACATTATCATCAGCACTTTTAGAGCATTCATCTGATGAATATTCTTGATGCCCAGTATCCTTAAAGTTGCTAAAATTAAAAAGCTGATGCCCAAGCCGTAAAAGCCTCCGTAAACGCTGATCAACAACTGGACGAATGATGCTTTGATCTGGAAACACGAAGAATTCTGAGCAGTTTCTTTAGGAGCAATCTGTAACAAAGTTGAGATTGAATTACCGAAAGTGAACAGTACTGTAGCAAGCAACAATAGATAAGGCACAAGCTGATCGAACACAGAAGCTGGGGTGTGAAGCAGTAATACTGCACCCAACATTCCGCCAACGAGACTAACACTGCCAAATAACCAAGATAGCTGCTGCTGTGCCCACAATTCGTTACGATAGGCACTAATGCTGGCAATGTATCCAGGACATGAGGCAAGCGTACTTGTCGCGTTAGCGCTGATAGCTGGCAAACCAGTGACTATAAGCGCTGGAAAAATAATTAAGCCACCTCCCCCAGCAACAGAATTCAACACTCCACTCATCCAAGCGGCGAAAAAGAGAAAGCAAGCCTGCATGAAACTCATATTACGCGTTATGAAGATTTCCAGATAGCATCTTTCACTTGAAAGGTTTTTCGAATGAGTTTTTGAGTGTAGAACAAATCAACCACTTGCTGTTGTTCGCTCACAAATTCATCTTTGATATCGAATACACCGAAGTAAGGACGCCGCTTTAAAGCAAATTCCCATGCCTCTGGCTTGTATTTGGTTTGCTCTGCCAGCACTTTAGCAACCTCATTAGGATTTGCCTTTGCCCACTCTTCTACCTTGCGTTGCTCTTCCAAAATCACTTTGATCAGGTCAGGATGATTCTTGGTGAAATTTTGCGTAGCAATATAAAAGGCACGTTGAGGTGCCACATCCGAACCTCTGACTAACACACGCACAGTGTCATTTAACTCTTTAGAGGCGAGATAGGGATCCCCAATAGGTAAGGCATCAACATTGCCGCCTTCAAAAGCAGTAGTGCTATCCGGAATCGTCAGGTAAACAGGTTGAATATCCTTCAGCGTCAGTTTTGCACTCGCTAAGGCTTTCAGCGCAAAATACTGCAGCGCTGTTCCTTTTTGAATTGCTAATTTTTTCCCCTTCAAGTCAGCAAGGGTTTTAATTGGAGAATTTTTAGGCACAATAATTGCCTGAGCGCCTGCGTTAGAACCCGTCGCAGCAACATAGACTATCGGATTGCCCGCAGCCTGAGCGAAAACAGGTGGTAAGTTTCCTACGTTTCCAATATCAATACCACCGGCTGCCATTGCTTCCATCATAGGAGGACCGCCTTGGAAAGATATCCATTTGACCCGGATGCCCTGTGAGGCAAGTCGCTTTTCCAGCAGCCCCCGCGCCTTCAGTAAATTGAGACCGGGTGTACCGTTCTGATGACCAACATTAATCACCTCTAGCTTTGATGAACTACCAGAGGTTTGTGCAACCTGAGAACTATTGCTTTGTGAGCTATTTTGGGAGTTACAACCTGTTAGGGAAAGGAGCCACGTTAATAAGCAGGTAGCGATCGCCAGTAAGACATAGCTACGGGTTTTCATTTTTTCCAGTTTGGAATGCGACTTGGTACCAACCTGTCACCGATAAGCATTAAATTAAGCATTAATAAACAGATGCCAATACCTTATCTGCAGCCGCCCGAAATGCAGTAGCAGCACCAGCACTCATATCCCGTGGCGCACAGATACGATTTCTTACATAAGCAAGAGTGATGGCTCCGACAGCAGCAAAAATGGGATCAATGCTTTCTTTTCCACCTGTCCGTCCACCAGCTAGAGGCGCGCTATTCCCATTGATAAGATAGTCAGCTAGTAGTCTGAGGTGAAAATCAACAGCTTCTTTGACTGTTGCAATGTCATCATCTTTCGCTAATGCTTGCACTCCAGAATTTTTCAGGATATCTCCAATAGCAGCTTCCCGGTTATCACTCAGTCTCTCGGCGGCTTCTGCCCGGTATTGAGTGGACTGGCTGTCTGCTGCATCAAGAGGCAAGGGATTTCCGATTGGTTCCAAGCCGAATCTGCGACGCACGAGTAAATTGTTGGTAATGTCATCCGATTTGACCCTGTTATAGGCGGGACGCTGATTGAGTGCTTCAAACCAAGCATTGATACGGGGATACCGTGGATTTCCCTTGATGTGATAGCCCCGGTACACCGGTAAGTTAGCCGCCAATCTATCTAAATGAGGGCTATACATAATGTCTACCAAGCTAAAACTTGAGACAAAGTAGGGACCAGGATATTTTGCTAAAGCTTGCTCAAGTTCGTCTAATTTCGCTTCAAACGCTGTCTGTAATTTTGCTAGTTCATCAGCATCTACAGATGTTTCTCTCAGAAATTTGTAGCCAATATCTCTAAAACCATTGGTTTCAGCATCTTCAACCCACTGCCTAGCAATAGCGTTTTCCTCTGGATTTTCAGGGAGTAGTGGTGGACTACTAAATTGTTCTTCTAAAGCGTATAGAATATCTTTGGACTCATAGACTAACTTTCCCTCAATTTTTGCAGCAGGTACAAGGGTTGTGGGAACTCGGTCAGTATACCACTTAGGCTTGTTACTCAGATCAATAAACTCTGTCGCAAACGGAATTTCCTTTTCTTCTAAGGCGAACCAAACCCGTTCACAGAAAGGACACCAAGAGTTGGTATCTCGGTAAAGGAGGACTGGTGGTGTTGTATCAGGAGGTAGTTTCTCAAGACTACTTGGGATTGGCGCAGTAGAAGGGGATTGCCCTGGTCTACGCACCCGTCGAGCCGAGGTATTTTTCTGTGCGATCTCAAACAATTGCTCCCAACTGGATAGTGTGTTTTGAATAGACATTTTTTACCTCGCTTGACTTGGAACGCCGGAAAACACAAATAATTGTTGCTCTTTGGGGAGAGCCAAATTTTCACCAAGGTAACGATGAATGCCTACCCCCATGTCTCCTGTAGCAGTGAGTTTGAAGTTCACTTCTTCAAATCTAGATTCACGCAAAACTTTACGGACAGTCTCTGAGTAGGGGATACCATTAGAATGTCCGCGAGTCCAGATTGCAAAAGCACCTTGTTTACTCAGAAAACTCAGGTTCCCCAGGAAGCGACTAAGTTCAGCTTCATCAGCAAGATTGCCGAAGATACCACACACAATGACAATGTCTGCTGGTACTGCTCCTACATAGTTAGACCAGAGAGTTGCATCACCATTGATAAACTCAATTTGCTTTGTCAAACCCAATGATTCTATAGTTGCTCGTCCACGTTCAACTAGCTGCGGATTTAACTCAACGAGCCGTGCATAGACATCTTTTGCACGAGGGTGGTTTGCTAACGTCGAGAGTAAATCTCGTCCATCACCAGCGCAAAGACTAACTACACGAATTATTCCTGGTGGAGACACATCCAAGCTATAAGAAATGTATTCTCGCACGATTTCCAGGCGTTGCTGCAATTTTGGTTCAGTATTATAGAGGTCGTGCCATTCAAACCAATCTTTTGGCATAAGGGGCGATTCCCATTTTTCATGCAAACTTTGGCTTCGCAGAGTGACAAGCGCACTGTGCCGAACTAAACTACGGTTATTTTATCAGGTAATAGATATTTGCAAGTGAACGTAGGCTAACATAGAAATTCATACAAAATCAAGTGTTGTTCTTTAACATGATTCGCCAAAAAGTCCCCCAATATACCGCAGATTGATGGCGTTAATGCGATCTGCGCTTCTCCCAAGGGGAGACGCCCGCCGTAAGATGCCCGTAAGCGCAAAGCGCAGGCTCCGCCAACGCGTAGCGTCTCCTTTAGGAGAAGGGCTGTAGGGCAAACGGCGCAGCGCTAGCTCGCCTCTGGAAACCGTTACGCGTTAGCCCGATTCGTGCGCTTACGCGATCGCGCTCATTGTTTAGATAATCTAATAATTAGTTTTACATATTTTTTTGGGCAAAAGACTATATAATGATTTCAAGATAAATCACGAAAAGTTGACCGATTAAGTGTAGTATAGCTACGCTGGTCTTTAGATACCTAGCAGTTAGATTATTTGACCCCTACGAGTCAACTCAGTTCGTTTCTGAATTGGGCTGTCATTTGAGTCGCGCACTCCCCACACCCGAGTGTAACTCCAAAGAGTATGCAAAACAGTATGCGATCTGCGCTCCGGGCAGCAGCAAAGCGATCGCCCAAAAAACAGTGCGAGAAGGAGAAATTGTTTGGGAATATATCAATCCCTATTTTGGAAATCAAAATGCTCCTGGAGAATCGGCACTTGTAGCACGTAGCGAGCAAAATTCTGTGTTTAGAGCCTTCCGTTATGCACCTGAACAAGTACCTTGGCTCTAGTTGAGTGAGCTAACAATTGATTACGAGGAAATCATTGCATGAGTACCATACAACTTTACTTTGCCAAAGCCTCTACCTTCTCCCAACGCACCCGTGTTGTGTTCTTGGAAAAAGGAATTGATTTTACCCCCATAGAAATTGACTTACAAAACAAACCAGATGGATTCACGCAGATTTCACGCTATGGCAAAGTCCCTGCTATCAAACATGGAGATGTAAAAATCTACGAGTCTGCCATCATAAATGAATATCTGGATGAAGTTTTCCCGGAACCACCCTTGTTACCACGTGATCCTGGAACTCGTGCGAAGCTCAAAAGTAGGACACGGGGATGTGGAGATGGGGAGTGAGGGAAGAATGACTAACTCTTGACTATTGACCAACAATTCACCAAAATCCAAAATGGTATAACCTGTCAATAACTCCGCCCTAAAAGGGACGGAGCTTGTAAAGAGCAAACTTTACGTGTTTGACTAGCCCACCGAGACTAACTGCGGTTAAAACTTCCGGATACTTCCCCAGTTCGGACACACTTTAAGACCATTTGCTTGGTCGTTGGGTAATGCCCTTACGGGTTCGCCAGTTGCCTACGGAGGGAAACCCTCCTTCAGCACTGGTCTCACCAAGACATCTGTAGTTAGTTGGGCGAGGGGACTAAAAACTTTACTCGTAAGGATTATCTCCATGCAACGAGTTCCAGTATTAACACCATCAGGTAAGCCATTGATGCCAACAAAAGCCAGTAGGGCGCGTCGTTGGTTAAAACTTGGGAAAGCAAAAGTTGTTTATAACGACCTTGGGATCTTCCAAGTTCAATTAGTTAGGTGTCCCAGAGCAATAGACGCTCAACCAATTGCGGTTGGTATTGATCCGGGTAAATTATATAGTGGCGTAGCCATTCAATCTGCCAAGTTTACCTTGTGGACTGCTCACTTACAGTTACCCTTTGAAATCGTCACGCATCGGATGGAGCAACGCGCCATGATGCGGCGTGGTCGTAGAGGGCGACGAATCAATCGCAAACTACCTTACAATCAACGCGCTCACCGCGAGAAACGTTTTAATAATCGGCGTCAATCCAAGTTACCCCCTAGTATCCGAGCTAATCGCGAGCTAGAGTTACGAGTTCTTGACGAACTATCTCTGATTTACCCGATCACATATATTGCATACGAAATCGTTAAGGATTCGCCTTTAGTGCGCATCATAGCAGTGTCCGCGACTTTTACGACGAAGACGAAATACGTAACGTCTACTACCCGGAAGCTGAGCAATTATTAAAAGAGGTGACGGGTGCAACTAAGGTAGTGATATTTGACCACACCCTCCGTAATTTGCAACGGTTCAAGCAGGGTGAGAATGAGATTAAGGAACCAGTCAAGCGCGTACACAACGACTTCACCGCCAAATCCGGTTATATTCGTGCGCGTAAGGAGTTGGCGGCGCAAGAGATAGATGATATTGATACGCTACTACAACAACGGTTTGCCATAATCAACATTTGGCGGGCGATCGCCGCACCAGTTCAAGAGTCGCCATTGGCAGTATGTGACGCGCAAACTATTGCACCAACAGACGTTGTGGCTAGTGACCTCGTGTACCGCGATCGCGTCGGTGAAGTCTACGCAATCACGTACAACCCAGAACATCAGTGGTTCTACTTTCCGCAAATGCAAACGGACGAGGCACTATTTATCAAGTGTTTCGACTCCGCAGAGGACGGACGCGCACGTTTTGCAGCTCACACAGGGTTTGATGACCCAACAAGCCCACCGGACGCTCCTCCACGGGAGAGTATCGAACTGCGGACGTTCGTTTTTTATCCAGAATAGATAGATGTCGTCACAGAGGGGTGATAGCCGTGGATACAGCTATCGCTCCTGTTTAGAAGTCTCTTTTCATTTAGAAGTTAAACAATAATACTTACAAAAAATGTGATAGCAAAATCCAATGTTACTAAACTAGTCAATGACAGTTTTTACTACCCTCGAACCACAGCAACGTAAAAACCTTCTATTGCTCTTTGCAGTAGGTATACTGCTTTGGACTAGCCATAGTTCAATACTTGCAACCTTGCCTCTTTACATAAAGGATATAGGTGGTACACCGCAACAGGTTGGTTTTGTCATGGGGGCATTTGCTCTCGGGCTGATTTTGAGTCGTCCGTGGCTAGGAAATTTGGCAGATCGACGCAGTCGCAAGCTAGTTATGCTGATTGGCTTAGCGATCGCGTAGCGCGCCCTAGCCTCCAACCGCTCTCTGAGCGGTTGCCCTGTCCCTTCAGGACAGGGGGCGGGTTCCAAAAAGGAACCCGCCGAGGCTATACGGGCGATCGCAACCGCAGCACCTCTAGGTTACTTTTTTAACTCGATTCTATTATTATTCTTGATTCGAGCGTTTCATGGAATTGGTGTTGCTGCGTATGCTCCAGGCAACAATACTCTCATTGTAGATTGGTCGCCAATACGTCAACGAGGTGAAGTCATTGGTTATATGAGTTTGATTAATCCGATCGGCTTGACGATTGGACCTGTCATTGGAACCTTTCTTCAAGAGCAAGTAGGTTACGTTCCATTGTTTGTCTTCTCTGTTGGACTGGGGCTAATAGGTTTTTTATTTGCGTATCAGGTTAAAGATCCCTCTATTCTTCATCAACTTGACAGACAAAACTCAAACCTTAAATCTTCACCAGATTCAGTTGATGACCAAAAGAATCGATTTTGGAAGATGTTAGACAGTCCTCGCGTTTGGGTTCCCACTTTAGTACTACTACTTACAGGTTTGATTCGGGGGACAGTCACAACATTTATCGCCCTGTATCTTAAACAGACAGAGCTTGATTTGAATGTTGGGTGGTTTTATACAGCCACTGCTGTGTCGAGTGTTGGAATTCGTTTGCTCACTGGCTATGCTTCTGACCGTTATGGTCGAGGGTTATTTATTACAGTCAGTCTAGGTTGCTATGCTCTAGGGACATTACTACTTTCCCTTGCTCAAAATACTGGCGATTTTCTTCTGGCAGGTTTTTTTGAGGGTGCTGGTGGTGGAACACTGATTCCGTTGATGGTTGCCCTAATTTCTAACCGTTCTTATCCTCATGAACGAGGACGAGTCTTTTCTCTGTGTATAGGTGGTTTTGATTTAGGGCTGGCAATTTCCGGACCAGTGTTTGGTACTTTTGCTCAAAAATTGGGCTATCAAGGAATCTTTTCGCTCTGTCTTGGTTTTGCTTTGCTCGCTCTGATTATCTTCATGACGCGAAATGGTCAAAATTTACGCTATTCCCTACGATTTGCTACAGGTTTTGCACGGGATAGCTATGCTCTGCCTTCTGAGTTGAAAATAGAGAGTAGGGAGTAGGGAAAAGCCTATTTTTATGGGTTCTAATGTATAGAGTTTATGATGGCTACTTATAAAATTTAGGTTCAAAACTAAAACTCAATCAATCTGGAAACAATAACAGTTCAATTGATCGCCTGTTACGAAACTATTGCTACCTTAAAAGAACTTATTTTCACAGGAAGATATATTCCATGAGCAAAATACGTGCTATAGTCGTTGACCCTAACGTGCCAGGACGTTTAGCATTGCGTGAAGTCGCAGCACCGACCCCAGCCCCTGACGAGACACTGGTCAGGGTGAGTGCCATTTCCCTCAACCGGGGAGAAGTGCGGCGTTCTACTACTGCTGATGCAGGTTGGCAGCCTGGTTGGGACTTAACTGGTATAGTAGAAACTCCCGCCGCCGATGGTTCGGGACCTTCTCAAGGAGCGCGCGTGGTAGGCTTGCGCCGCTTTGGTGCTTGGGCGGAACTGGTATCCGTTCCTACCCATTCCTTAGCACAATTACCAACTAGTGTATCTTTTGCACAAGCTGCTACACTACCTGTCGCTGGTCTGACTGCCTATCACGCTTTACTCAAAGGTGGGTCACTTTTAGGTCGTTCAGTACTTATTACAGGTGCATCAGGTGGCGTTGGTCACTTCGCTATCCAGTTAGCACGGCTGAGTGGAGCGCAAGTCGTGGCACACATTCGTCAACCAGGCTATGAATCTCTGGTGAAAGAAGCAGGAGCACAATCAGTCGTTATTGGCGAAGATCTTCAACCGAATGAATACGCACCTTATCATTTGATTGTAGACTCAGTAGGGGGAAATACGCTCTCGGCAGCCCTTGGCTTAGTGGCACAAGATGGAGTCATTGTGCTGTTTGGAACGTCAGGAGGGTCTGAAGTCACATTTAATGCGCAGCGTTTTTACGGAACTGGTGGTGCAAGTTTATATGGTCTGATTCTGTTTCATGAATTGAAGCGGGAATCGGCATCTGTGGGCTTGCAACGACTTTTGCGTTTGGTAGAAGCAGGTCAATTGCGTCCTCACATAGATTTGGAAGCATCGTGGACAGAAGTGGCTGACATAGCGCAAAAACTGCTCGACAGGCGCTTTCCTGGTAAAGCTGTATTGCACATCGACAATTGAGCGCTAAATAATCAAACCTAGTAGTGAGGCAGTAGCTATGGAACTAGAACTATCTGGTAAAACAGCGATTGTGACAGGAGGTAGTGCTGGCATTGGGTTAGCCACTGCCAAAGCTCTTTATAGAGAAGGTGTGAGTGTGGCGATGTCTAACGACAAGCCGCTCCGCGTCTACGCCGCTCGCAATCCAGAACGACTTGAGCAAGCAGTCAGTGCCATCCAATCATTCTCCAATAGTGGTGGTAAAGTGATATCCATCAGTGCTGACCTGACTCAGGCAGAAGGTGTTGATAAGGTGGTCTCAACGGCGCTTGGACAATTTGGTCAAATTGATATCCTAATTAACAACGCTGGTTCAGCACGTGCTGGGACGTTTCTTGATCTCGGTGATGATGCATTTCTGGATGCTTGGAACTTAAAATTATTGGGCTACATTCGATTTGTCAGAGCCATTTTACCCCATCTGAAAAGTCGGCGCGATGGGCGGATTGTCAACATTATTGGAGGAGCCGGACGCACGCCTCGTCCCAATTTTCTACCAGGAGGTACAACGAATGCAGCCCTGTTAAACTTTACGCGGGGAATTTCTAAAGAGTTAGCCCAGTACAATATTCGCATTAATGCCATCTCCCCCGGTCTGACTGCAACTGAACGTGCCGAACAGTTAGCACAGCAGAATGCCCAAGCCCGTGGCGTTAGTGTAGATGAAATCAAAGCAGAATCCCTACAGGCAATTCCGTTAGGGAAAATCGTTAAGGCAGAAGAAATTGCCGCGCTAGCTCTATTTTTGGTTTCTGACCTTGCCTCTTCGATTACTGGTGCAGAGATTCTTGTTGATGGCGGACAGACCCCTGGTGTTTAAGGCCACAAAAAGGCAGAAATGACACCAACTCCCAAACCTAAGACTAACTATGATTGATCCGCAACCTTTAACTAATCGGCGTAAGTCCCCCACTATAACGGTACTCCGTGAGCGTGGCCGGTCTTGCGCCGGACAACGACGAGGGCATCTCCGACCTATGTTGACCGACGGTTTTAGCGCGAGGATATGTCCGAGGAGTTGTCAATTTTCAGGAACTTCCAATAAACAAAAAAAGTCTATAATTATAACAATAGAGCTATAATTGCTCCTCCTAAAAAACATTGGTGACGACCAACCACTTGACACAAACGGACTGGTAAAACAGGTGAACAGTGCAAACGTTGGGAAACGTAAAACAAACATAGAATACGCTCCGTAATTCGCTAGATACAAAGACTCCGTGGGGCGTCAGGAGTCTCTAAACTGCCTGTGGAGGTATCGTTGCCGGGGGTAACAAGATGCAAATCTCATTATCTAGGCGCGACCAATGAAGCAGGAAATTTTTACAGGGCGACTTGTAGAAGCCCCCACTGTACCGCTTGTGGTCAGTGGTGGGAGAACGTCACTGCTGGCAACTCTGGCGTTTCTAGGAATCAACAGCATTCACACCATGAATGCTTTTAAGACGTTTTTAGGGAGTTGCGTTAATGGGATTGCCATTATTCCCTTTATTTTTGCAGGTATCATTGCTTGGCCCCAAGCTGTTTTGATGGCTGTAGGTGGTTCTCTCGGTGGTTACTTGTGTGCTCACTATGCCCGTAGAGTCGAACCCCACTTAATTAGGAAAGTTGTTATGATTGTTGCTTTTGGCATGACCATCTACTTTTTTATTTATGGGTGACATACTCCGTCACCAAATCGAAGATTATGGTGAGGGCTTACGCATAGTCTACGAATTCTTGGCGTTCTTGGCGTTTTGGCAGTATGCCTCCGGCACGCTACGCGAACGAGAAATTGGGCTTGGGCTTTTTGGCATTTTTGCGTAAGTCCTGATGGTGTGGGGACTCCCGCCTGCCTAGTTAGATGATTGCCATCTTTGTCATTTGATACACAAAAAACTAAGTACAGCTTTGCATTAATTCGTAGCGTTTTGAAACGCAGAGGAACGCGCAGCGAAAAGTTCTGCAGGAGGGTTTCCCGACCTAGGAAACTTTTCAAGACAAAGTAACGCAGAGCCTTTCTGAAATTAATTCGTTACGAACTTGTGAAATCCTGTACTAAGCTTGTATCCCTACTATCAAAAAATTTACTAATTCTTCGGCAAACGCATCATCTAACGCTGCATGCTTTAGCAGTAACCGATACCAGATTGGACCATAAATCGCATCAATCACCAATTCCAAATTCAAATCTGGGCGTAGTTCACCTCGTGCAATACCCCGCTCCAAAATTGTGCGGGTCGCTGCTCTACGACATTTAATAAACAGCTCGCGAAACGCCTCAGCTAAAGAAGCATCCATTTGTGCCTCAGCAATCAGTCCTGTAACAGCAGTACCCGTTGTCGTTGTTGTCAGGATTGTAAATAGTTGCTGTAGAATCTGATACAGGTCTTGTTTAACCGAACCTGTATCGGGTGTAGGAATATTCTGCGTAGCTTTTTCGGAGTATGCTTCCATAACGACTGCTGCCTTAGAGGGCCACCAACGATAAATAGTTTGTTTGCCTACTCCTGCACGAGATGCGATCGCCTCAATACAAATATCGCGATAGCCTTTCTCTTCCAGTAACTCAGCAGTTGCTTTGAGAATTGCCTGATGGGAACGGTGATTTCGCCTGCGCATCACAGATGCTTCAGTAGGACATGGTTTTTGAGTAGTTTTGTTCTCAAGTAGTTGTGACATAGACAAAAGACTCCATCTGTGCAAAATTGTATAAATTACGACTTATGTGCTTTACAAATAGGCTCTTGTGTGGATAAGCCCCAGACATGGAATATATAAGCGATCTGCTGCCATTTTTGCCATTTCTATCCCCTAAGCGCATAAGTTGATTTTGCTGACACCCATAAAGAAGAGACGAAGGTTGGCTCTCCAAGCTTAGCTTCGGTTCACTAAACAGGTATGACTTTTTTTCACACCACTTTTGGCGTAACTTTTCTAGACGTTACGAACCGTATTGTTATCTATTGACAAGACGAGACGGTTCGTTATAATGTAATTAAAGATAATAAATTTGCTGAAATTAGCGACAGCAAAAATGCAGGAGTTGAATTATGAAAGGTCTAATTGTTGGTAGCTTATCGTTATTGCTTATATCTAGTGTTGGTACATCTGTAGTTCGAGCTGAGCCATCGGCATATAATCCTGCTGTTGTGGGAAAAACTCCGTCTTATATTGGGATTACACCTTTCAATCTCGTGAATTTGGCTTATCAAGGTCAGTTACAAGACCAAGGTATTCCCAGTTACCAAGACCTTATATTGGCTTACCAAGCAAAACAAATTAGTGCCGAAGATATTGTTCGCAGCGCGGTTCAGTCAAAAAGACTGCCATCACAACTTCTTTCTGACAAAGGATACCTCAACGCTGTAAAGACTCAGTTAGATAGTTTCAGAACGACTCAAAATTACTAGAAGTATATCTAGCTAATCACTTGAGCGTGAAATTATACATATGTGACCAGGCTTTATGGCAGGTGACCAAGTTTATAGTCGTGAAATGGTACATATTGCACATTACAAAAGGCTTTTTCATGGTATACGTTCCTGAGGTAACGACTAAACAATTTTGTTATCAATTGCTTGGTTACAGTTTGGCTTTTGGTTCATAGTTCCCAGGCTTTGAGAATTTATTACCTTGATCAATAGTGACAGCAGGGGGGGAGTTATTCCCTACGGGGGCTACTGCACTAGATCTTTTTGAAGATGATGTAGTCTTTGTTCGTGCTCAACACAGATGATAGTGTGTATAAAGTTTCTCCACCTGGGACTGTAATAAATTGATAGCGAGCGAACTTTTATTATACGGTAAATTGGTAGATTTATAGTACATTATTAATAATGATTGCATACATACCAATGAAAAGCAAGACCACAGTTGTAAAAGTTTAATTAATAGAGAGTCTGAGGGGCAATGAGTCTCGCACTATCACGGTACACCGGAAAGGCGGCGAGAGACATCGATTCCTCAAACAGTCAATTTGTATTGACACTCTCACGGCTGTGTGAATATCGCGCTATGCGCTGCGATGCCACCAAAAGCTGTGGGATTCTTCCTTGAACGGCAGAGGCAAAATGCCCGCTCATATTTCGACCTACAGCAACACTTGAGATTACTTTACCCGAAGCCGCGCATACACCGACTGCCCGACGGCGTTTTGACTCATAAATTTACCGAAACTCTTGTTATGACTCCCATATATGAGGACAAATGATTCAAGGAATTAGCCACATCACATTCATTGTCAGAGACTTGGAGAAAATGACCAAATTCCTCATATACATATTTGATGCCAAGGAGATTTATTCTAGTGGTGAGCAAACTTTCTCTATCTCAAAAGAAAAATTTTTTCTGATTAATGATTTATGGGTTGCCATTATGGAAGGCGAGGCTTTATCAGAAAAAACCTATAACCACGTGGCTTTTAAGGTAGCCGAAGAAGACTACGAACTCTATGCCGAAAGAGTTAAAAATCTGGGAGTGAATATAAGAGAAGCTCGAAGCCGTGTGGAAGGTGAAGGACGCTCTCTATATTTTTACGACTACGACAATCATTTGTTTGAGTTACACACCGGAACTTTGAATCAGCGCTTGCAAAAGTATCTAAGTGCAAGTCAATGCCCATAACTCAACTCGCATATCAGATGAACTGCATCAGGTAAAAGTTGCCTTTAATGCAGTTGCGATTTGCACAAAAACCTCACCAGCACCAGAGGTGGAATTGGTTATCGCAATCGGGTCTCCTGTATCACCACCGCTACAGATACGAGGATCTATGGGAATTTGTCCTAGTAGAGGTGCTTGCAATTCTGCTGCAAGTTGTTCACCACCACCACTCCCAAAAATTGGTATACGTGAGCCACAATCACTACAGATTAAATAACTCATATTTTCCACAATCCCCAGGACAGGAACACCCACTTGACGAAACATATGTATGTTACGACGCACATCCGAAATAGCAACTTGTTGGGGAGTCGTCACCAAAATAACTCCACATATTGGGCTTTCTTGCACAATTGTAATTTGGGCATCTCCTGTTCCTGGCGGCAAATCAATCAATAAATAATCCAATTCGCCCCACTCCACATCTTGCAGAAATTGAGTAATAATTTTGTGTAATACTGGTCCTCGCCATGCTAGAGGACGATTGGGTTCTGCAAGTAAACCCACTGACATGAGTTTAATTCCCTGGATTTCTAGGGGTAAAAATTTCTCACCGGTGGGAGTATGAATAACTTGGATATCTGCTTGTCCTAAACCCAACATTTGTGGAATATTAGGACCGTAGACATCAGCATCTAGCAAACCAACTTTTGCACCTTGTAATTTTAAAGCTGCTGCTATATTCACAGCTGTTGTAGATTTACCTACACCACCTTTGCCACTAGAAACAGCTAGAGTTATTTTGACTCCGGGAATTGTACAAATTTGAATATAAGTCTTCTTGCACCAGCTTAAATTTGATAGAACAGATTGAATTTGTTTGAATAAATCCTGCTGATGTGAGCCAATATAAAGGCGCAGGTAAGTATAGTCATCAACTATACGTAAATTCCGCACCATCCCCAAGTTAACAACATTGTTTTTGAGAATTGGTTCAATGACAGTTTTCAGGTAGCGAATCACTTCCTGTTGACGAGATGCTGTCAAGGGATTGAGGTGATCATTAGTCATGAGTCGATGATTTTATCGATTCTTGAATTTTTTTGATTGCTCTGAGTGACTGAATAGCAACTTCTTTATCTAGGTCATCTAATGATTGCTGGAGTGCATTTATAGCATCAGGATGACCTAAATCACCAAGAGCGATCGCAACTTCTTTTCTTACATCTGCAGATTCATCTGTTAATGCTTTAATTAATGCTGGCAGAACTTTTATATGTGGTATTTTTTGTAAAGTCTGTGCTGCTGATTTCCGCACTTGCCAATGCTCATCACCTAAAGCGATTTCTAATGCCGAAATTGCTTGGTCATTTTCATGAATAGCAAGAGATTTTGCTGCATTGCGACGGACTTGCCAATCGCTGTCACTTGTGAGTGCTTGATTAAGTATTGAAATAACTTCTGTGTCTTGTAAATACCCTAAAGTTAAAGCAGTTACCCGGCGCACAGTAGGATTAGAATCGAATATTAAGGCTAAAGCTTCGGGACATTTTTCAACTTGGTTAAGATAGCGGAGTGTTGTGATTGCGGCTTCTCTTAAATCCGCATTCTCGGAATTGAAAAATTGTATAATATATGGTAATGACTTAATATCATGAATTTTGCGAAGAAGAATTAGAATATTCAATTGTAAATAGATATTGTTGTGATTGAGACTATCTAGCAACAAGGATAAATGCTCAGTTGAAACTAAGTCATTTAAGGCAGATAATGCCTCACCGCGAATTTCTGTATCAGATGAGGCAAGACATTCTAGTAAAGCTGGTACAGCAATAGGGTTGGCAATTTCCCCAAGAGCATTTATCGCTATTTTTTGGATATTGAAATTTTCATCTTTGAGCGCCAAAATCAGGCTATCTATCGCTTCTTCATCACCAAGATGTTGTAAAGATTTGACAGCAACTAAGCGGTCAGAAACTTCTGGCGATCGCAGCATTTCGAGCCAATAATTGGCATTATTATGAGTGTCATTATACATTTTTTAAAACCGCACCAGACACAGAGAAAACAGAGTAATTATTTTTTCAAAAAATCTTTAGCGCAATAAGAATGGAATCTGTACAGTAATAGCATTTGTTGGACATTCTTTTTCGCAAGGCAGACAGAACCAGCACTCGTCATATTTCATGTAGGCTTTTCCTGTCTCTGGGTTTTTTGCTAGGACATCAAGGGGACAAACTTCAATACAAGCATTGCATTTTTCTAAACATTTTGATTCATCGACGATAACTGGGACATCAATTCTTTGATTTATTAAAGCCATAGTATCTAACTCTCTTTTACTATCTCGTCTTTTAGTTATCAAGCGTAGCACGGATAAAACGATAACCCACATCAATTTCTGTTAAATTTTCAATATCAGCATACTTTGCATCCCATTCCCCACTATTTAAATCTGCTGCGAGTAATTTCACTCCTTGCTTGACTAAATTCGGATCTGCTAAAGCGAAAGATGATATTCCAGCACGTACTTCTTGTTGAAGATATAACTTAGGACGCTTCCAAGCTGCAGCTGCAAATAAATCAGACAAATCATCGGGTAGTAAAAAAGGTATGCTTTCAACACGTCTTCCGGTACTTACATGAATGAGATGAGTAAGTTCGTTAAGTGGTAGAAATCGTAGAGCATCTTGCCACAAAAATGGAAAGTAATCATAAACCCATATCTTCTGAGCTAATCTGATATCAAATGTCAGCAAAACTATTGCTCCATTACTGACGACTCTATGCATTTCTTGAAATGATTTTTCTAAATTAGAAAAATGATGAATTGTGAGGATACTTATGACTGCATCAACAGAATTATCTGCTAAAGGTAAATCTTCTGCATACCCAGTGAACCACTTAATTTCTGGATGTTCTACTGCTTGTTTTTGCATGACTGGAGAAGGTTCAATGGCATTAATAGAAAATCCTTGGTTAGCTAGTGCTAAGCTATAACCACCAGTTCCCGCCCCAACATCAGCGATAATGCTACCTTTGGGTAAATTGATTAAGTCAATTAATGTATTAACAATGCGAGGATCAGGGACACGGGTTTTGGAGTATTCTTGACCAATTGAATTGTAGATAGCCATTGGTTTTTAGTAATCAAGTTGAATATTTAGAATTAAAATCTACATAACCTTTTGAAAGGTCACAACCCTACCAGTGCAGGCTAATCCTGAGATGATGAATAATGCTTTCATAATTGGCTATTAATACTCATCCTCGCTATCGTATTCAGAAGCATCTGGCTGTAAATGCGGTTGTGCCGCTAGAAATGCAGAATGACTCATACATTCTTCATAGATTTTGCGAATATTTGAATACGGCTCTAGAGAACATTTAAATCGCTCGGCATTGTAAACTTGAGGTACGAGGAATAGATCTGCGAGCGTTGGCTGATCGCCGTAACAAAAATTGCCGCGAAATTTACTCTTGGTAAGAAGTTCTTCTATCGCATTCAAACCCTCACTCACCCAATGGTGATACCAATTCATTTTTTCCGAATGATTAAGACCTATTGCTGAGGTTAGATATTTGCGGACTCTCATGATGTTTAAAGGATGAATATCGCAAGCTATCAAAAGCGCTATTTGGCGTACATAAGCTCGTGCTAAGGCATCCGTTGGCAAAAGTGCTCCTTGGGGATAGCGTTCTTCAAGATACTCAATGATAGCTAATGATTGACTGATACTAGACTCACCATCAATGAGGGTAGGAACCATTTTTTGAGGATTAAGTTTGCTGTAATTTGTTGTAAATTCTGGGTCGCCTTTTCTTAATTTGGATACACCTTTATGAAAGTAGGGGATTTGTTTAAGCTCTAGTGCAATTCGCACTCTGTACGAAGCTGTTGAACGATAATAGCTATAAAGTGTTAGCACATAACCACCTTTTTTCAAGAGAGTGAAATAAACATGATTAAGTCAATTAATGTATTAACGAAGATGAGTCATTAAATCAGTAGTCATGCAACTCAAGGCGAACGTAAGTGCGATCGTCAAATGATTCTCTACCAGGTGCAACCCCTCTTTGTCCTAGATGAATGCTATAGCATAAAGGGTCTTGAGTTAGAATTTGTGTGAGAATTTTCTCACTTTCCGCAAGGCTTGCTCTTAAGTCTGGATAACCATCACTGGCAAGCACAATAGACTTAACTTGCTCTGGAATTTTAATGACTTCAAGATATCGCTCAGGTACTCTTGTACCATCGATCACACCATAACCAAAAGGTTCTTCAGGATGATTGCGTAAGGCTGTTTGCAGTCTATAGAAAGGTACTAAGAGATTCTGACTGGGATCATCTTTTAATAAGTCTTCTATTGTTTTACCTTGGGCAAGGTGAGAACGCACAATTAAAGAACGTAACTGACTCGTAATTTGATCTACCTGGATGATGGGATTATAAGCTTCTCCATCTAATAAATATTGACAATCTCCTACCCGCCAGATTTCCCGACGTGCAGCAGAAAAGACTACTATTGCAAAGCAAGGGGTATGATTTGGATTCTTATCTGGTTTGACTTCCAGCAGGGCTTCTCTCACTGCTTGAGTTATTTTTTCTACAGCTACTGTTGCATGACTATCAGGAGCAAGACTTTCTAGAGCCTGAGCGCCTATTTTTACCACAAATTGACCGGAAGAAAGACCGTTATAATGAGCACCTGACGCCTCCGTAGCACCATCAAGAACAGCCACAAAGTTTGAGGTGATGACAAGGCGATCGTCACCCAATTCCGGCTCTCCATACTTCGAGCGACTCAAAGACTCAACCACAGTGAAACTTGGGTTTGGGTTCATGTTTACTGTTTTACCTCCTACTTTGCTGAAAAAGCCTGCCATCAATGGCTGTAAGTCCTATCAAGATAAATGCCATACCTGCAAAAGCAGTCCAATCTAATCTTTCACCCAAGATAAATACACCGAGTAGGAGCGCACTAATGGGAATCAAGAAAGTAACCAGTGAGAGGTTGGTTGCACCTGCGACAGAAAGTATACGGAAATAGATTAAGTAGGCGATCGCGGTATTACACAGCCCTAATATTAATAAAGCCCCCCAAGTGATAGTACTCGGTCTTAAAGTCCAGGGTTGTTCTAAGATAAGTGCTAGCGGCAGTATCATTACTGTCGTACTAGCAAGTATTCCTGCTGAAACAACAACGGGTGACAACTCCTGGAAACGTCGCCCGTAGATTCCAGCACAGCTATAGGAAAAAGCAGCACCAATAATCGCAAACAGTCCAAGACTTCGTAATTTTATTCCATGCAGGACTTCTGGTCCAACCAACACAACTACACCACATAACCCAATTAGCACTCCGAACAAGCGATTAATTGTCAAACGTTCATCATGGGTGAGCAAATGTGCAAGCACTACTGTAAACAATGGGGTTGTGGCATTGAGAATAGCGGCAAGGCTGCTATCGATCTGCGTCTGCCCCCACACGATAAGACTAAACGGAATAAGATTGTTGAGAGCACCCATCGCTAAAAACGCTCTCCACATTCGAGGTGAAACTGGTATTTGCCGTCCGCTGAGGTAGACGAAGGAAATAAGGGCGATCGCCGCAAAGCTAACACGACCTAACACCACTGTAAACGGCTGAAGATCCCTTAGAACAATCTTGGTGAAAAAGAAAGAACCACCCCACAACAAAGATAGAATCAACAGAAGTATCCATTCTTTCGCCCTCATTCTTGGATTCTTCATAGGTAAGCTACTTTGCCCAAATCAAATTCAGCGAACCGTCACATTATAAACTTCTTTTGCGACATCAACCTCCACTACATAAGGCTCAACAGGACGCTTAAACAGCACCATTTCCCCTGATTCATCTTTCTTTAAGTTGACATGGCAAAACCACTCATCATCGTTCTTTTCTGGATAATCCAATCGGTAATGATAAAGACCCCAGCGACTTTCTTGACGATATAATGATGCTCTGGCTGCCATTTCTGCACAGTCCCGAATAAAATGAACTTCCATACAGCGCATCAATTCATGGGGATCGCGAGCGCCCATGAAATCTAATGTTTCTTGATACTGGACAAAATGCCTCAAGCCAATCTCTATTTTGTTTCCCGCTTTCGGTGGTTGCAGATAATCATTAACTAAGCGCCGTAATTTATATTCAACCTGGGTGTGAGGAATACCATTTTGTCGAGTTAAAGGCGCATAAATTCGTAATTTTTCAGATTCTAAAAAATCTGCATCTGGTTCAATAAAATCTAAATCCTGGATATACTCAATGGCATGAGTTCCTGCTAGACGACCAAAGACAAATGCCCCAATCATATAATTATGAGGAACGCTTGCCATGTCTCCGGCAGCATACAAACCTGGAATAGTTGTTTCAGCTTTTTCATTCACCCAAACACCAGAAGCACTATGACCGCTACACAAGCCAATTTCTGATATGTTCATTTCAACGCCGTGGGTGCGATAGTCTTCGCCTCTACCTTGATGAAAGCGTTCGCGGCTTGGTCGTTCATTCGACCAAAGGATGGATTCTATTTCAGAAATTGTATCTTCATCAAGATGGGTCATTTTGAGTTGAACTGGTCCCTTACCGCAGTTTAATTCTTTCCAAATTTCCAGCATCATTTGACCACTCCAGTAATCGCAACTGATGAAGCGATTTCCTTCAGCGTTAGCAGTATGAGCACCGAAAGGTCCAGCAACATAGGCGCAAGCAGGACCGTTATAATCTTTAATTAAAGGATTGATTTGAAAGCACTCAATATTGCTGAGTTCTGCTCCAGCATGATAAGCCATTGAGTAGCCATCCCCGGCATTAGTAGGATTTTCATAAGTGCCGTAGAGATAACCAGAAGCAGGTAATCCTAAACGTCCACATGCTCCTGTACATAGGATGACTGCTTTGGCTTGAATGACAATAAAGTCACCGTTTCTAACATCAAATCCTACAGCACCAATAGCACGTTTTTCTCCTACTAAAACGCGGGTTGCCATGACGCGATTGGTAACTTTGACTTTGTGGCGTTTGACTTGTCGGGTCAGAATTGGCTTGAGGTCTTTGCCTTCTGGCATGGGTAGAACATATTTCCCAACACGATGCACTTGTTTTAAGTCGTAGTTACCTTGAGCATCTTTCTGAAATTTCACACCCCAGCTTTCTAGTTCTTGGATGACTTCGTAGCCTAATTTGCCCGTTTGATAAACGGCTTTTTGATTGAGAATGCCATCGTTGGCAAGGGTGACTTCACGAACGTATTTTTCTGGGGTAGAATGACCGGGAATGACAGCAGTATTAACGCCATCCATACCCATTGCGATCGCCCCACTCCGACGAATGTTAGCCTTTTCTAAAATCAGCACGTCAGCATCAGGATTGGCTTGCTTGGCTTTAATAGCAGCCATTGTCCCTGCTGTCCCGCCACCAATAACCAGTACATCAGTTTTTATCCACTGGGTAGTCGCATTCGTCACCATAACGTTTGAAAGTCCCAATACAAAACAGTATTAAATTAGAAACGATTTTTTATCTTTTATCCTTCACCCTTCACTTATTGCCTTTCCAAACGATTTCCTTTATCTGGATTTGCTTGGGAAGCAGCTTGATTTTTTGGAAGGTATCAGCAACTTCTTGTTGTTTAGCAATGACTTCCTCTGTCAAGGGTAAAACACCATACTCTCGCCGTTTCTCTGCAAGTTCCAGCACCGCCGCTTTGATGCCTAATTGTGGTTCTAAAAACTTCGCAACTTCTGCTGGATTACTTGCCGCCCATTTGTCTACTTTACTGACTTCATCCAAAATTGTTTTCAAAACATCAGGATGTTCTTCCACAAATGATTTGCGGGCAAGGTAATAACCCCGATTTGGTGCTAAATTTGTTGCATCTGTTATGGTTCTAGCCCCTGTTGCTTCTTGCGCTGCTGCTAGATAGGGGTCCCAAATTGCCCAGGCATCAACGTTACCACCTTCAAAGGCAGCACGAGCATCTGCTGGTGTAAGAAAAACTGGTTGAATATCACTGTAGTTTAATCCGGCAGATTCTAAGGCTTTGACAACAAGATAGTTGGTATTTGAACCTTTGGCAAAGGCAACTTTTTTGCCTTTAAGTTCAGCCACAGTTTTTATTGGTGAATTTTTCTGTACGATAATCGCTTCTGCCTTCGGTCCCCAAGGATCGTAAGCGACGTAAACTAAAGGATTACCTGCAGCTTGGGCAAAGATGGGCGGTGATTCACCTGTGTAACCAAAGTCAATACTACCTGCGTTCATGGCTTCCAGCATGGGTGGACCTGCGGGGAATTCAGTCCACTTTACAGTTCCACCAGAAGGTGCTAAAGCTTGCTCTAGGCTGCTTTTGCTCTTTAGGGCATTGAGGATAGTTGCCGCCTTTTGAAAGCCAATGTTAACTGTAACGCTGCTAGTCACATTTTGATTGCTAGTAGGCGAAGTGACTGCTTCTGGTTTGGTGGCGTTGGAAGAACAAGCAGACACGACTAGGCTTAAGCCTAGCCCTACGGCAAATAGTACAGATAAGGAACGGATTTTACGTTGCCGAAAATTTGAGTATAAAAGTTGCCAAGTACACAAAATCCTAGCTTTTAATAATTTCATCAACCATAGATGCATATAATCAAGTATTTCTGGAATAGCCTTACTGGTGAGCACACTATCTTTTTAAGTATTTACATTGCCTTACCACATAATAAAGTGTTATTTATTACTTAATAAAGCGAAGAAGAAAAACTTGTACTCAAATTTGATTTTTCAATTGAGCTCTAAAGATTGTCCTATATCTTACTCTAGTTCATAATAACTACTATTTGTTTACCAATTTACCGTATTTAACACTTGTATCGGTTGATAATGACATAGATTGCTGCAATAGGCAAGCCAAATATACGGTGATTTTGTAACAATCTTTTACTTGCTTTTGACGGTTGTTTGTGAGATATTGTTGACTTAACAGCTAAAATATACGCTTAATCTATAGATATACAGTACATTTGCTGATTTTTGAAAGATAGTGGCTTTAGCTGTACTATCGTTTGAAAAAGCGATGTCGAATGATTTTTAGCTACTCAAAATCAGCACTGATAAATCAACGAGCGGTAAATGCCATCAATGCTTTGTTGATTAATTACGAGAGCATTGAGAACGACACCTAAGTCATTCTCACAATAGTTAAAGCAAGTCTAATTTGTGCGTAAAAACGCACCATGACTTACTGTTAGACATTGCTACAGCTTATACATCTGCTTTCATGTATAAGCACAATTGCTATGCAGTAAAACCGTAGCAATAGGTACAGCTATTAGGAGTCATTCCTGCGTACTTAAAGTTGTCTTGCAATAGTACAACCCTCCATATCACTTTCTAGTTTTGGAGAAAATCTCATGTCACTCGAACCAACCTCTGATCAACCTTCTCAAGAGAATATACAACAGCAAAGCAAAAAGACAAATCCCAATCAAAATGTCCCTAGTGCCAGCAGCAGACACTTATTAATTAGTCGAGTCGGTAGACGGGGATTTCTTGGTCGTGCTGGTTTGTTGACTGCTACTGCCACTGGTGTTGTTACGGGAGTCATAAGTTCACCCTTCTCGTCTAAAAAAAGAGGAGATATTGTCCAGGCACAGGATATTGTTGATCAGTTCAACTTTGACTATGCAGGATTTAGCCAGAAAGCGTATCAAGTGCGTGTTCAAGCAGCGCAACTTGAGTTGGAGATAGGTGTTCCGCCTCATCCGACTAATGGCGATGAAGAACGCTATCCTAATAAAATTGCTACCGACACCAGGGGATTACCACACGACGAGCGAGGCGAAGTCAAGCCGGAAGCTTATAAATCTTTAATCAAAGCACTCTCATCGCGTAACCCTGATGACTTTGAAAATATTATCTTGGGTGGTGGGCGGAAGTTGGTTAATCCTCAAGGACCATTGGCAGTGAGCTTGGAAGGGATAAACGCAGCTCAAATAGTCACTCCACCACCACCAACTCTAGATAGTGCAGAACAGGCTGGCGAGGCAGTTGAACTCTACTGGCAAGCTTTACTGCGGGAAGTCCCTCTTAACAAGTTGCAAAACAACACTGACGATCCAAAAGTCCTAGCAGCTATTGAAGAGCTGAACAAACTTTCAGAATTTCAAGGACCAAAACAGGGTGGTGCAGTCACTCCTCAAACTCTGTTTCGTGGCAGTGTCACTTATGTCGATAAGAATGACGGCAAGACAGCACAACACTTTGTTCCACCTGGAGTAACGGACGGTCCTTACATTTCACAGTTTCTGTTGCAGGATATTCCTTTAAATACCCAGTTTATCTCGCCTCTGATTCGTACTGCCCTTCCTGGCAATGATTTCCTCACCGATTACCAGGAATGGTTGACCGTCCAGAATGGAGGCAGTTCTGGCAAGTCTCTTAGATACGATCCAACACGTCGTTACATATCTACTGTTCGCGATCTAGCTGAGTATGCCCATATTGGTGGTGCTTTGTTCTATGGAGCTCTGTTAATTCTAAGTAGTGGTATTAGCGCTCCCTTGAATCCAGGCAATCCCTATGTCAACTCGAAAACTCAACTAGGTTCTGCTGCGACATTTGCAGCAGCACATTATCAAGCCTTACTCCTGTTGGCTCCCTCGCGGGCAATCAGAGCCTCCTACTGGCAGAAGTATTATGTACATCGTCGTCTGCGACCGGAAGCATATGGTGGGCTGATTTACAACAACTTGGTCAACAAAACTGACTATCCAATCAATTCCGAGGTCTTAAATTCCAGAGCTTTAGCTCAGACTCATAGCACCTTTGGAACCTATTTGTTACCTCATGCGTACCCAGAAGCAGCACCGTTCCATCCCTCTTACACTGGTGGTGCAGCCTCTATCGCCGGTGTCTCAGTCACACTGTTAAAAGCGTTCTTTGACGAGAACTTTGTCATCCCCAATCCTGTAGTACCTGACCCCAATGATCCCACAAAAGTGATTCCTTATAGCGGCGAGCAGCTGACAGTGGGTGGAGAATTGAACAAGCTGGCAACTAATTATGCTATTGGTCGCAGCCTTGGCGGTATCCATTGGCGTTCGGATGGTGCAGTTGGCTTGGCTTTGGGAGAAGAGGTTGCCATTAGCATTCTCAGAGACGAAAGGCTGGGGTACAACGAAAAATTCAACGGCTTCAGCTTTACCAAGTTTGATGGGACAAAAGTTATTGTTTAGAACACAATACGGTTCAGTTAAGGTTGATGTGTAAAAAATCATGTGTGTAGAGACGCGCCACCTCTCGTCTCTACATTGTGTTCCTGATAAAGGTTCTGGTCTTATCTGAACCTTATTGTTCTGTAAATTGTGAAGCGAGGAAAGCCATATAGCAATCCGTGCAGGATTCGTGAAAAACAAGATCCTCGACTTCTTTAAGAAGTCGGGGATCTGAAGGGTAGTCAATTTTCATAAATGTGCGGAGGATTGCTATATCACGTTTCTACAACTATCACAAATTTAAAAACCAAAATAGGTTGAACTTTTTCTTTGAAGTATCGTTATTATGTTCTTTTTTTGGCAATTCCCATATATCTTGTCTCGCCTGTTGTTGCTCGACTAATGACTGAAGATGAGGTGGTAATTTGGGCTGCTGCCCAAGTAACCAAGGTTCTCCATCAAATAATTCTCTTTCAAATGGTTGATTAAACATCTTACATTTTTAATTTTTATTTAATTTTTAATTCTTAACGCTGATTTCCCTAAAGACAAACAAATCACATCATTCTGTGGTGTATGAATACGGCTACAAAGAACATCAGGGTAATGTCTTTCCAGAGGATTATTTCTAGATAAACCTGGATTACCAATCAGTTCTAGTCCAATTTCAACGGCGCGAATGGCGTTATTTGTTGCAAGATATTTCACCGTTTGCGCTTGCAAACTCACATTGGTATCGTATTCACCTTTATCTATGTCAGCCGCTAAGCTATAAATCAATCGCTGGTTGGCATATAACAATGCTTCAATTTCACCAACAGCAGTTTGAAAGCGAGGCAAAGTTGCCAAAGTTGCACCCAAATTAGTCGGCGATCGCCCGTATGATGAAATCACCCCAGCTTTGTACAATGTGTCCGCTACTTTTTGCTGAGAAGCGATCGCGGAGCGCGTCCTATGCCCCAACAAAGCTCCACTTTGTTGCCACGAATCTCCGATTCGAGGGAAGGGTTTCTGGAGGAAACCCTTCGAGCATATACAGACGCTCGCCTCATTTGAGATAGGAAGCAACTGAGAACGACGCTGTTCTAATCCTTCTTTTTCATCTTGATAGACGATAGATTCATCAACGTTAATAGCAGCAGCATAGTTTCGCGACCATTCCTTAACATTGGTGTTACGCCATACTTGTGACTTCTTGATGCGACACAAGGCTACCTCTGGGTAGACACGTGAAGTTTTCCTTTTACTCCAACAAATCTGGTTCCTCGCGTACAACCCTCTCATAGATTGGTTGAAAACTAAACCAGCCACGTCCGTGTGTTCCAACTTGGCTCTGTGCTAGACTGGCATTCTCAGGGTCAATCGGAAAAGGTTTGCCTGCTGCTTCTGCTAAAAGTTGAGCTTGACAAGAACGTTCAAAGCTGATATACCACCAGGCAGCTTCATCAACAGTATGACCTACTGTCAAGTGACCGTGGTTACGCAAGATGACAGCTTTTTTATCGCCCAAAGCATCAGCAATGCGCTTGCCTTCCTTGGTGTCCAATACTACACCTTTGTAGTCATCAAACAGCGCGTGGTCTTCATAAAAAGCACAGGCATCTTGAGTTATGGGGTCAAGCAAACGACCGAGACTAGACCAGGATTTGCCATACAGTGAATGAGCGTGTGCAGCGGCTACAATATCAGGTCGAGCCTCATGAACTTGAGAATGGATAGCAAAAGCTGCTCTATTAACAGGCTGTGAACCCTTGACGACTTCGCCCTCTCTATCAACCAAAATCAGGTCAGAAACTCGAATGTGACCGAAGTACATCCCAAAAGGGTTTACCCAGAAGTGGTCTGTAAACTCCGGATCGCGAGCTGTGATATGACCTGCTGTTCCGTTCCATTTTTACTAACATTTGAAGAGCAAAAACTTCCTGTTTCAACCGAGACTGTCGGCAGCACCTCGTCCACAAGCAGACACGACGGAACTCGCCGCGTATTTCGATATGTTGATTGCCGCGTTCAGATCGCGGTCAATTTCAAAATCACATGAATGACAGTGGTAGACTCGCTCCCTTAGACTAAGCGAATCTTTTACATTGCCACAGCAAGAACAGGTTTTACTGCTAGGTGCAAATCGGTCAATAACAACCAGTTTGCTGCCGTATAGTTGACACTTGTATTCCAACTGACGGCGAAACTCGTAAAATCCCATGTCTCCTATTGCTTTAGCCAAACAGCGATTAGCCATCATCCCAGACACGTTCAAGTCTTCAATCCCTATTACCGCGTGGTTTTTGCTTAAATAAGTGGTGACTTTATGAAGAACGTCTTTACGAATGTTGGCAACCCGTCTATGTGCTTTAGCTACCAGCAACACTGCTTTATTCCAATTAGCAGAACCTTTGACCTTACGACTGAGATTGCGTTGTAGCCGTTTTAATCTACGTTCTGCTTGACGATACGATTTAGCACCGTCGAACACAACACCTGTGGATAGTGTTGCTAGCGCTTTAATACCTAGATCGACACCGACAATATCGCAAACTTTTGGTGTTTGTTCAATAGGAACATCAATTTTAAACGAGATAAACCACCTGTCTGCTTGGCGGCTAATTGTCACCGCCGCCGGCTTTACACCCTGTGGTAATCTCTCAAAGGTTTTCAACCATCCGATCACCGGAACCTTAATCCGCTTGTGGTCAACATGAATTGAACCATCAAGAGTAAAAGAGTCGTTTCTCCCTTTCTTTTTGAACTTTGGAAAGCCTTTGACTTTCTTAAAAAAAGATTTAAATGCATCGCTCAAATGCCGTAATGCATATTGAGGGGAGCATTTACTAACTTCGTAGTACCAAGGGTTTTCCGGCTTAATTGAAGCCACCAACCACTTGTGTAAGTCAATCGAGGAAGGAAACTTAATTTTGTCATCAGGGTTGGCACGGTTATGTGCTAACACCTGCTGACATAAGGCAAGACCCTGATTCCAAGCATGACGTGCTACACCAGCGTGTTTAGCCAGCATCAATCGTTGCACTTTGTTAATTTTGAGTTCTGTCTTAAATCCTAGTAGCATAGTTGTATTGTACAGCATTTGACGTACAAATACTATGAGTAAACGATTAGACATTCGACTTCCTGACGAGTACCACGAAATCCTTGAACAGTATTGCAAGCAAACAGGAGCAACAAAGACTGGAGCAATAAAAATGCTACTTCTCGTACTTAAAGATGAGCAATTGTTAGCAATTGTAAGGAAATCAATCACTGTTGATTAGCCCCCTTTTTTTTATTGGGTTTGAGAAATGAATCATTTAACGCTAAGTTTTGCCGTTGGACATAAAGCAGCAGCAATGTCTACACGTTGAGGAATAATCTTTTGCTCAAGCATCCAGTCAGCAGTTTTCTGGAGATTGGCGATATCTTCTGAATTGGGAAATGTGACTGATTCTGGACCTCGGTTTTTGGTGGCTTGTTTTGCTACGGTCGAGGAAACTTTTAGTTCCTTGACCATAAATTCCGCAGCAGATGAGGGATTTTGATTCAGCCATTCGGCATTTTTGCCAAGAGCAACCAGGGCAGCTTTTACACCTTGTGGATTTTCAGTAGCTGCACCACGCCGCACGACCATAATGCCGTAAGTAGGGGCTGGATGGGTGGTGGTAATTCTCCTCGCCCTATGTTCTAATTCAGCAATGGAAATATATGGTTCCCAGACTGCCCAAGCATCAACAGAATTTTGATAGAGGGCGGGTGCTGCATCATTTGGCGATAAGTAAACCCGTTGGACTTTCTCTTTCGGAATATTTTCTTTTTCCAAAACTTTTAGTAACAGATATTCGCCTGCACCACCTTGATTCACAGCAACTTTTTTACCAATTAAATCAGTAGCTTTACGTATCGAAGAATCACCGCGTACTAAGATGGCATTGCCTAAAGAATCTGGTTTGGGAGGCTGTACGGCTCCTATGCAAAGAGGCTGTCCCGCAGCAATACCAGATATAGATGGAATGTCACCGCACCCACCAATGTCAGCTCGATTTCCATTGAGGGCTTGCAGCAAAGTTGCACAACGGTCAAACGGACCACTCCATTCCACTTTGATGTTTTGTGCTTTCAGTTCTTGCTCTAACTCACCGCGTTGTCGTGCGATGGGAATAATCCCTCCTTTTTGATATCCTAAACGAATGACATTGGTGTTTGTGAAATTTTGTTTACTAATTGCTGTGTTATTACTCGTTTCCTTTGCGACAACCAGCAGTTTGTGGCGTGCAACCAGCAGCTATGAAACCAATACAGGAACAAACAATGAAGACTCTGCCAAGTCTCTGGGTACTCAGGGTTTCTCTATACCGACAGATGTATTGTTTTCGATGAATATGCACAATACACTCCTTAATCTCAAGGGCTAGGAGTTGAAGTCGCAGCTATTTGGGCGTCATACCAGTTTTTGCAAATATCTATAAATTTACCGGATTACCGTATTTTATAACCATATTAAATCACATCATACAAAATTCCGAAAGTTCTGAACTTGGGTTTTTAAAAGACAGCAGGCTCACTTTTTTCCGTTTTACCAACTTTAGATGATTGAGCATCGGGGAAGGTATCCAGGGCAGACATACGGCGAAACTCGACGGAACAAGGGGTAGCGTTACCCGCAGTATGCCAGATTTTGAGCGTTTTACCAGCTTACGGTTAAAAGTTGGGATTTTAGTTCTGACTGTCTTAACTAGTAACTATGTACTGGCTACTTGTAGCCTTCTTATGTTTGGGAAAAACGGGAGAGGCAAAAAAACTCTTAAGTAAACAAAATTCTCCTATATATTCACTTATAATTTATTATGTATTAATTTTTCCTCCAAAAGAAGTTTAGTATTTTTTGATAAAAGAATTTTAAGTATGGATGTAACGGTTTTGACTTCCTTCCTTGCTCCTTTTCTACCTTTTTTAGTCAAATCAAGCGAAGCTGCTGCCAAAGAAGCTGGTAAGCAATTCGGGTCTGATGCTTGGATACGAGCCAAAAGTATATGGACTAAGCTTTTACCTAAGATGCAAGCGAAAGAAGCTGCTAGAGAAGCGTTTGAAGATCTGGCAGAAGAACCGCAGAATGAGACTCTGAAAACTATCTTTCGTCTGCAATTAGAAAAACTATTAAAAACAGATGAAGCCTTAGCAAAGACAATTTCTCAACTGATAGATGAGGATTCTGAATCAGTTGCAAATGTGATTAGAATTAGTCAAACTGTAAGCGGCGAGAAAAATGTAACGATTGGACAGCAAACAGGAGGAAACTTCACTTTAAATAATTAAAGAAAATCATTGGAGATAGAAAAAGTCTTCTTAAGAAGAAAGTCTAGAGTTATGCTAAAAAGATTTTTTACCGACCTTTTTAGATGGGCTTTAAAAAAAATTTCAAGATTTGCACGTATTTTTAAAATAAATACTCAAGCTTTGAAGTCTGAAGTTCGCTCAGATTATAGACAAGAAAATAGACAAGAAATAAATGGGAATAAAAACGCTACTTTCGGAATAGTCAAAGGAGGAAAGATAACCATCAATTATGATTATAATGCTCCTCTCCACACTACAGAAGAAAATTTTCAAATAGTTTCACTTACTATTATTGAGCGAAAGCCATTTCCAGTTATTGATGTAAAACTCTTAAATAGAGATAAAGATCCTATCTTAATACATAAAATAGAGCTTGTTATACTGTCAAGCCAGACATATTTCGATGAGATTAAAACATCTCCAGTACTTGCCTCATCACATGTCTATCATATTTTGCTCGATCCAGCAGAAGTAAAATCGGTTGTTCGGGAAGCATCATTTGTTGTGAATCAACATTCTGCTGATAGGTTTCATGTTGTAGTAGGAACAGGTCATTCTTCTCGTGATGGAAAAGTAGAACTTCAAGGTCAATTGCGACTGTATTACAATAAAAATCAGACTAGAGACTCAGAAATATTTAATATTTCAGTATATATTGACCACCACTTCAGCCCTGCGAAAGCTTCAGATATTTTGAATACACAGTCATATTTTCAGAAAGTTTCTGAAAATATCGATGTCTTAAAAAATATTGATCCGGAGGAGATAGAACATCTTGGAAGATCGTATTTGGGAGCAGATGGCAAGTGGAATTTTGTCAAAAATCCTAATATTTTGAGAGATTTAAATACAGAGGAAATTGATATTCTTACTCAGCTTAATCTAAAAGCAAAAAATAAGTTGGAAGCAGAAAAACTGTGTCTGAATATCCTGCATAAAGGAAATGATATACCAACATTAGTTCAAGCATCTATATCTCTGATGCGACTTGGTAATTCTATAGGACTAGAATGGCTTATAAACGCTGTTTCCGAAAACGAACCAATTTTGTGGAAGAGAATTATTGCAGTTAGACATCTTATTTACAATCGGTATTTGGAAAGATCTACATATATTGAAATAATAAGAGGAAGCAACATTGCGATGAAGCTCGAAGTTATTAGAGTTTTGGGTTTCCTTCGTGATAACTCTGTCGTTCCAGAATTGAGTGAGCTTATTAGAGATATTGATAATGTGATTGAAAATAGTCTAAAGGTATATTTTTCTGAAAACGCTAAGTCATTTTTAAACCAATTAGGAATACTTGATGCAAGACGCAATTATGAGCTAGAGGAAATTGTTCGTGCATTAGGGTATATCGGTGATCAAAGAGGAATTAGCTTAATCGAACCGATCATCAACTCTGAATCAACTTACAAAGAGCTTTCGTACAATCTTTTGGTAGCCTGTATTGAAGCACTTGGAAATATTGGAGGTGCTGAAGCAATTAAACAACTTGAAGCAATGCACCAAAGGCTTTCTAACTTAATCTATCCATCTAGTAAAGTTAAACAGGCAATCATATCCTCATTAGATACAGCTAGAAACAATAAGCAGCCCCAAACAATCTATGGAATCGAGGTAGGTTTAGGAAGAGATTTTTCAAATTTGGTATTTGCACGAGAAAAAGATGACTTTCCTATAAATTGGGTTGGTTCTGGACTAGAGACTCTGCTCCGTAGTGATTCAATTGATGAAAAAATAACAGAATGGTTCAGGGGAGATGATTGCTTCTCTTGCATTATGGAGTTTATGAATACATATCAATATAGTAATGCAAGTAGTGTTAATGGTGTTCATAACGTTCATTTTCACAATAAATTACCAGATCTTATTATCCCTGGCAAATGGAGGAAACATCCACTTTTGCAAAATAAATTTCACCCTGACTATCCTGATGATATTCAAGTCATTGTTCATGAGGGCGGCCCAAGAGTTAGTAAACAAAGACCTGAGCTAATGTGGGTAAGTATAATTGCACAACAAGATGATGTTTATGTAGGTATTTTACTTAACAAACCACACAATTTAACTACAGTTAAACAAGGAGAGAAAATCCTGTTTCTAGTTTCTGAAACTAGCGAATATCCCTTCCGGATAACGGAAAAATATCTTGCTGAACGTAATAGTTGGGAGATGGTCTATCCATGCAATAAATGTGGCTTTTCTGAGTTGTTTGATCCCCCATCTGAACTATTTGAAAAAGTTTTTCCAAGCCAGAATGTACGACTTTCTGATATTCCTAAAGATGCGACAGTTGTAGCTAAGGTTTTTACTGCCTTATGTCCGATATGTGGTGGAATACAATGTATAAATATGGAGGTTAAGGCACATTAGGGTAATGAATTTGTTAAGTTAGAATCTGTTTTTCAAAACGGAGAAAATGCAAGATGTAAAAGTAGTGTTTAGAAAGCTGTACGTATGAATCGAAAAAATTTCTCGTGGTAGTTATGAGCGCCGTCACCAACCTTGGGTATTTTCCCAACAATGGGTCATAAGTTGGTATTTGAGTTATAACTATCTTAATTAGTAATTCTGTACTAATACTGATTAACATCACTTCCTTCCTCCTCTCTCTTTCTGGTGCGTACTCTGCGGTTCATTCATAAGTATCATTTCTGCGGTACGAGTCAACTCTCCTTGAATTATGAACTACACGCGACCCGCCTTCGGCGCTCGGTCGCGGTTTCTGACGCTTCATCTGAGCAACTTGCTTGAAGCTTCCGCACTCCTGTTGAGGTTGACTCATCTGCATCTGTAGAGGCACGTTCCATACCCCTTGCATAGTTGAGCATTACCATTGCTGCGGCTACATCCCTATCACATTGATAATCGCATTTTTCGCAATGATGTACTCTTTCTGTTAATGTTTTCTTTTTCTGATAACCGCAATTAGGGCAAGTTTGAGAAGGTTTAACTTTGACTGTCGGAATCTCAATGTAGAAGCCTCCAGCTTCGGTAACTTTATATTTAATCAGGTCTTTAAGATTACCTATTCCCACGTCAAGCAAAGACTTATTAAGTCCTGACTTTTGACGTTTTCTTTTGCCTTTAGATTTGCGAGTCATCCCTTTAAGGTTTAACTTCTCAGTCGCTACCAAGCTATTACAGCTAACTATTTGTGTAGAGAGTTTATGTTGCCAGTCTTGTCTTTGACGCGCAACTTTGGATTGTATTTTGGCTACTGCTTGCGAAGCTTTTCTCCAACGTCGTGAAGGTTTAACACCTCTGTTTGGTGGTCTTTTTCTACGACTGGTTTTAGCTATTTTATTGATTTTGGTTTGAGCAGCTTTAACAAATCTGGGATTCTCAATCACATTGCCATTAGAATGTGCAATAGCATGGTGAGTACCAAAGTCTAAGCCAATAGCACCTGTATCTGTTTGATAACGAGATGGAACACAATCAACAGTGATTGAAGCATACCATTTCCCTTGCTTAAACATGATTGTGCAAGTTTTAGGCTTACCCCAATCTCTAGCCTGACCGCACATTTTTAAGTTACCTAAATTAGATATTTTTAGATAACCATTCTTGCCGTTCGTGCAAGCTTTCCACCCAGATATACAAGGATAAGTCCATCCTTTATAATGGCGACTTGATTTAAACTTTGGGTACCCAGACTTGAGTTTAAAGAATCGCTTGAATGCAAAATCAACTCTTTTTACGGTGTCTTGTAAAGCATGACTACCAAGCTCTTTATACTCTGACCAACACTCTTTAAACTCAGGTAGACAATTTTGTTGGTCGAAATAATCTACTGATTTATTGAACTTTTTATATGAAGTTTTACGATGCTCAATACAAGCATTGTACAAATCTTTATGAAGTCGTCTCCAATAGTGCATTTTATCGGCTTGTATCTTTGAAGGATAAAGCCTGAAAGTAATTCGCTTGGTAGCCATAACATCTCGACCTATCTGTTATATTAGCTATTGTAGTTATGCGGCTATACCTTGTCAATATGCAACCTAGAAAAGGTTTTCATAGTGTTTTTAGCGTACGACTACACTTTGTGTTTGTAACTCATTACCGACGTAAAGCGCTAAACGCAAAAATGCTCGACCGATTAAAAGAAATGGTCGAGCAAGTATCAAACAAAATGGATTGTCAGTTAATTGAGTTTAATGGTGAATCAGACCATGTACACATCCTGTTAGATTTCCATCCTAGAAACTCGATTGCAGCAGTAGTAGGAAGTTTAAAAAGTTCTACTGCAAGAATGTTAAAAAAAGAATTTCCTGAAGAAGTAAAAAAGTATTATTGGGGTAAAGTTTCGTTTTGGTCTAATTCCTACTACGTTTCCTCTTGTGGTGGTGCGCCAATAGAAGTCCTAAAGAAATACATCCAAAATCAAGCTCGAAGATAGAAGCGAAGCACCTTCCCTACCCCGCCTTCGGCGCTCGGGTAGGGAAGGATAGCGCAATACGTTCAAAAAGCCCCCCTAGAAAGGGGGGGTGAAAGAGGAGAACACGTTTTCTAAATTTTTCTACTCGGTAACGCTCACCAACTTCGGAAGTTGAGAAACGGGGATGTCCAAAAAGTAAGCAAGCACCTCTCGCCGCCATGCATCGTAAATCACTGGTAATCCTTCAATTTCTGCACCCGTGGCGCGGTGAATAATTCCCCAATACTCCTTGAGGTAAGCATTGCGTCGCCGCTGTCCTTCTTCGTCCAGTTCAAGGAGTCGTGCTGCAATTTCCTGTTTCTGTGTGGGTGATGCTTGCTCATACTTACGTTGCCACCAAGCTAAGACCCCCAAACGGTGGTATGCTTCATCAGGGAGAATTTTCTCAACACCAAATTTTCCTGTTTCTGGGTCGTTGATTTTTGTTGTGCGGCTATTCAAAATTAACTGAGCAACGATATGCAATTCATAGTGCAACTCAAACGCCATGAACCCTAACCAGTTACGATGAGGCAAATCTCCCATAAAGTCCCAGTGCTTTTGCACTCTCTGCTGTATCTGGGCGATGGGATCGTGTCCTGTTAATTCCCACACTCGTTGACGGGTATGTTGAGCGTGTGCGCCATCATCGCCAATTTGGCGGCTCAAAAATAGTTGCAGTTCTGGGTCAGGAATTTGGTCTATAACCTTACCACAAACTTGCACTATATACAAGTCGTGAGCTGCACCACCAATACGAAAGTGGCAGAAATTCTCTATTTCTTCTTGGGTGATAGGTTGTCGTGGTGTTGCAGCGCGAGTTGTGGGAAAGTGAGGAGCATACCGAGCAATGAGTTTGTCGATAATTTCAATTTCCAACTCAGGTGTCCAAGTCGGACGAGTCAAGGTTGCAGTCATATAAGCCTTCAGTAATGAGAATCAAAAATCCTACTGTTGTTGGGTGTCAAGTTACAAGTTCTAGTGAGCGCACTCGCGGCATCACCTCTTGGGAGAAGCGTTTCATCTCCGTAGGAAAAGGTTGAAATTGCAGCATAAAAGTATCAATGCCTACTTCGATAAAATTAGCTATCCGTGCAGCTACAGTATCATAGCTGCCAACTAAGCCTGCTGCTGTACCGCCGTTACTCCCCACACCAGGATATTTCGCCATATTTTTGAACATCACCACTTCCGGTTCAACACCTTTTAAGAGTTCGCTTCTGTCGTCCTGTTTGGTGAGTTCTAGCAAATATTCATATTCTGCCTGTGCCTGCGCGTCAGTTGATCGGGCAATCACAAAAGCTGACAGCGCAAAGCGTAGCGGTTTGGATTGTGTGCGTGTCCGGTTTCTCAGGGAGGCGATCGCTTCGCGCACGACATGCAAAGGACGACCATTCAGGAAAAATACATCTGCTTCGAGTGCTGCTAACTCTTTGGCTGCTTCTGACTCACCACCCACATACACGCGGGGATGCGGTTGTGCTACTGAACGCGGACGCAAACACAAATCATTGATCGCAAAGTATTTTCCTTGAAAATTGACCCGTTCTCCACTCCACAGCGCTTTAACCACCTTAATCCACTCTTGAGAATAGCGGTAGCGCTCATCGTGGGGTAGGAAAGGTATGCCGGACTTTTGTAGTTCCGGCATAAACCACGCGCTAACGACGTTAACGGCAAAACGCCCGCCGCTGATGGCATCAATGCCTAATGCCATCTTGGCTAGCACAACTGGATGAAACAGCAAAGGCTTTACAGCAGCGATGATTTCAATTGATTTAGTTGCTTCAGCCAGGGCTGCTGCTGTTGTCCAAGTCTCTAACTGCTCAAATTCTTGATTCCTTGGATTAATGATGTGTTCAGCGATGAGAGTAGTCGTAAACCCGCACTCTTCTGCTAGCTGGATGAGTGTCTTTGCTCTTAAGTAGCTTGCGTCACGAGGTTCAAGTGGATGGTTCATCGCGCCACAATTGCCGTAAACGGGAATCCAAATCCCGTAACGTGGTTGAGACATAACTGCTATGTTTGCTTGAAAACAAAGTTTTCCGAAGTCTAGGCGCTTAAACTACTAAATTTAGTTTACTATTATTTGATAAGTTTACCGTAGTATTAGTATATAACTATCAGGCTGCAAACGGAAGGATGAGAACCCCTTTTCTTTAGAAAGGGGATGAAATCCGACACGGCGGGTTTTAACCCGACGTTTCTCTTTTTCCGGAATGTATGGACAAAATAATGTATGCTATTACAAGTGGTCAATGAACCACAGATTAAAGGTATCTCAACCTTGTTTGGGCTTGTCGAGACAAATATCACCCGTGAACATGTAATGGTGACGCGACCTGTAATACAAAGCAATTAGAAATTGCAGAGAAACAGACCCATAAAATTCAGATCCATCGGGGGAGGGACGCTTCCTGGATGTAAAAATAAAACGCTTGCGGAGACGGTCTGACGGGGGCTAAGTCATGGGACAAAGCCTAGTTAAGAGTCAATGAAACAGGAAGAAGAAGTGCTGCCAAGTATTGCTTTAGCTTTCGGAGTAGCAACCTTTAAGAATCCCTGCGCATTTATGCCTGGGAGTACGTCAATTCACAAATGAAGAGAAAAAGCAAGGAACTGATGTGAACAAATGTTTACAGCTATTTTCAGTTAATTGAACCACAGATTTTCGTAGGGGCAAAGGCTACTTTGCCCCTACCCCGTGGTTTATTTACTTGAAAAGCGGTGTAAGTCATTGAACTCTCCGTGCTTTGAAAAGACACGGATTCTGAACGTTGTTGCTCCGTCCCTCCCACTTTGTTTTGATAGGCGAGAAAAAATACAAGAGCGCTTCAGCGCAACAACGAACTAGGACTTAACCTTTTCCACATAGTGCAGCGGTCCTAGTCGGCGTAGTTCTGGTAACAGCAAGGCAATAACTAACACAACTAGAATCGTGCCAATTCCGCCGCCTACCACAGCAAGAGTCGGTCCAAATAATGCGGCTGCTAAACCAGATTCAAAGCTGCCTAACTCGTTTGATGTACCAATAAATACGCTGTTGACAGCAGAAACACGACCGCGCAGTTCATCTGGAGTACGCACTTGCACCAGTGTATGACGGATGACGACGCTGATGTTGTCAAAAGCTCCACTTAATGCCAACATCACTAGGGATAACTCGAAGGAACGCGATAAGCCAAAGATAATCGTCACTGCACCAAAACCGATGACTGACCATATTAGCGCTTTTCCGGCTCTTTTCATCGGTGGCAGATGCGCCAAGGTGACAGCCATCACCAATGCACCAATTGCTGGTGCAGCGCGTAACCATCCCAACCCAGTAGGACCGACTTGCAAAATGTCTTTAGCAAAGATGGGTAATAATGCCGTAGCACCACCTAACAAGACTGCAAACATATCGAGAGCGATCGCACCAAAAATGACTTTGTTGTGCCAAACAAAATTCATTCCGGCAACTAAGGTTTTTAAAGAGGGTGTTTTATTTGACAAACGTACAGTTTTGTTGTAGTGAATAGCGGCAATTAAACCCGTACAGATCATGATCAGTGCCCCATCAATAACATAAACCCTGGTGGCACTTTTTTGTACCGCGATCATCCACCCACCTAATGCAGGACCAAGTACTGCGGCTAGTTGGAAAGCGCTACTATTCCAAGTTGCTGCATTACTAAATACTTCTAAAGGAATGAGTTGAGGTAGTAAAGCATTGCTGGCTGGGCTGTTAAAAGCTTTGGCTACACCACCTAAAAACAGACAGGTATAGACGAGGAAAATAGAGCCGTGGGTGTAGGATAGTACTGCTAAACCAAAGGAACACAAGGCAAGCATCAAGTCAGTTAAGAATACGATCCGCTGACGGTTCCATTGATCTGCAACATGACCAGCAGGTAATGTCAATAAAATGACTGGAATAACCTGTACCAAACCCACACCACCTAAGATGAGGGCTGAACTTGTGCGTTCGTAGAGTTCCCATCCAATAGCGACACTTTGCATCTGGGAACCCAACATTAAAAGATTACGGGCAATGGCAAATAAAGTATAATTACGGTAGCGCCATGCAGCATAGGGATCGTGCCGTTGATCAGACATCAAGGTTGGTAAATTTGTAGATTTTAGTAGCCAGTTTAGTAGCCAGTATGTTTATCCACGATATTACGCAAAGGCAAGCCTTTACGATAACGTGTTAAATTATCAAGAAATAACGCCACGATGCGATCGTAAAGTTGTGGTGTCAGTCCTGAACAGTGAGGGGTTATAAATACGTTAGGTAAAGACCAAAAAGGACTTTCCGGGGGTAATGGTTCCACAGCAAAAGTGTCTAATCCAGCACCAGCAATCCAACCCTCACGTAGAGCAGTGAGTAAGGCATTTTCATCGACGATCGCACCACGAGCAATATTAATCAAGTAAGCACTCGGACGCATCAACCGCAATGCCTCTGCATCAATTAAGCCTCTGGTTTGAGGTGTCAGAGGTGTGGCAATAACTACATAGTCAGCCTCTGGAAGAAGCGATCGCCATTCATCCGCACCCACTATTTTGTCAAAATTTGGTAATGGTTCTGGGTGGCGACGACTGCCAAAAATATTCATCCCAAAGGCTTTAGCACGAATGGCAATTTCTTGACCAATATTTCCCGCACCAATAATCAGTAAAGTCTTATTGTATAACTCTTCTAGCTCTAACCACTTGATCCAATGGTGATCAGCTTGTAAAGAGTGCAATTTGTGGACATTTTTGGCGTGATAAAGCAGGAAAGTAATTACAAATTCCGCGATGGGAATGGCATAAACTCCTGATCCGTTAGTCAGAAGTATATCGTGTTCTAAAAAAATGGGTGTGAGAATGTGATTCACACCAGAACTTGGTGTATGCTGCCAACGAATTTTAGGGGAAGCTGCTAATACTTTATGGAGAGTTGTATTTTTTAACTTAAACCCGTTGAAGTAAACTTCAGCATCCTGTGGATCGCCTTCAAAATTACCTTCACTATCTACACGTACAAATGTAATATCTGGTGGTAAAAGCGGCTCGATTTTCGCAGCCAGTTCTACTGGTAGAATGAGTTTCATACTAGTTATGCAAGATATTTAAATAAAATTTAACAATAAACTTCTTGCAAAAGTCGAAAAAAAAGAATAATTAACCACAGATGGACAAGGCAGTGCGTTGCGGAGAGAAGTTGCAAGGAGGGTTTCCCTCCGGGCAAACTTCGGGGGGTTCCCCCCGTTGAAGCAACTGCCGTACAGATGGACACAGATGGAACTCACATTCCGCAAGAGCTTAATAACGAGCATTTATATCGACGACATTACTTAGAGGCTTGCCATCACGGTAGCTTGTTAAATTATTGAGAAATAGGGCTAGAGAACGCTCTTTTACCCTTGAGGAATGAGCACAACAATGAGGTGTGATAAAAATGTTTGGTAACAACCACAATAGACTTTCTGACGGCAGCGGTTCTGTGAATACTGTGTCTAAAGCAGCACCTGCAATCCAACCTTCTTGCAATGCCTTCACGAGTGCAGATTCATCCACAATTGCACCACGAGCAATATTGATTAGGTAAGCATTGGGACGCATTAGCCGTAGGACTCTAGTTTGCCTGCTACTAAGGCTTCATTCAAGTTGGGACCGTTGGGAAACGAAACCGTTTGCACTTCTTTGATTCCCAGTTTTTGTAGTTCTGGCAGAAATTTGCCTTGATTGATTGCCCAACCAATGGGTTCTGTAAGGATTTTAGTACTTTTGACACTTATAATACCCAAGCGCAGGGTGGAGGTGTTTAGTTGTTTTTGAGTGGGCGATCCTGCTTGGGAGACAGTTTGACCGTCACTAGAACCAGTGCTGAACAGTAGGAGGAATGCGGTTAGCGTGGAGAAAAGAGGTTTTGAGTGGGTAGAATGAGTCATATTGAATGAACCGCATCAGGCAGGAGAGTACGCACCAGAAAGAGAGAACAAAAGGGGTGATTGTTCTATTTGAAGTATTTGAGTAGTTGGTAAGTCGAATCTTCTTGGGCTGTGTTAGTTTGTCCGCGTCCCCAACCTACATTTCTGCGATAGCTTCCTAAGAGTCTGGCTTCAGTCAGAGACTTTTCGTCTACTTCTGCGAGCGGTTCGACTTGTGGTGCTACGTACAGAGCATCTACTGGACAGTACAATTCGCACATAAAGCAGGTTTGACAGTCATTTTGTCTGGAAATGGTGGGCGGTGCGTCTGGTACTTTATCAAAGACGTTTGTTGGGCAAACGTTAACGCAGATATTACATTGAATACAGCGAGATTCACTGACTAGCTCAATCATATCAAGTTGTTTTGAACTGGGGATTGGGGATTAGGGATTAGGGATTAGGGACTGGGAGGATTATGGACGGGGATTCAAACCCCGCCCAAATCCTGTAATATCAAATCCGGTAGCATTTGAATAATCAAAAAACCGCAGAGACGCTGAGAGCGCACAGGGAGAGGAAGGAGAAATAATTCCGGTGCCAAGGGATTTGATATAAGAACATTTTCCCATTCTCATTTTGAGATCATCATGCTGCCACTTCTACTTTGACCCTCGTCTGTTGTACAGGGGCAGTTTTTACCCAGACACGATCCAAACCACCACTAATTAAATAATGTTGTTGATTAACATCCTGTTGCGGATAGTCCGTATGTTTGTGCATCCCCCGAGTTTCTTTACGTTCCAAGGCACTGTTATACATCCACCGAGATGTGGCTACCATTGCGGCGGCTTCCCGCACACGAAGAATGTTGTTATCATCTGCTTGAGTTGTGCGAATTTCTTGCCAGAGGTGATTTAATCTCTGTAATGATTCGGTTAGTCCTGTTTCGCTGCGGAAGTAATTGCGATCGTAGGGGAAAACTTCTGCCTGGGTGGCTTGAATGATTTCTATGGTGTTCTGCCCAGCAACGCTTACGGTTTGTGAATGTTGATGACTGGATGTAAATCCTGCCTCACCTACAGCTTCGACTCGTCGTTGGTTTGCTTGTGTGCCTAAATCACGAGCATAAACAGCCGCAGATTGTCCCGCCCAGTAACCTGAAGATAACGCCCAAGCAGCATTGTGACTGCCTCCGCCCGTGAATCCACCACAGATAAGTTCTCGCGTTGCGGCATCGCCTGCAGCGTATAACCCTGGTACCGAAGTAGCGCAAGTATCATCGACAATCCGGATGCCACCTGTACCGCGTACAGTTCCCTCTAGGCGGAGGGTGACGGGGAAACGTTGTGTAAAGGGGTCTATACCTGCACGATCAAAGGGTAAGAAGAAGTTGGGTTGTGCTTTTCGCATATGTGTCCGCATTTCTTCCGTAGCTTGATCCAAGATGGCGTAAACAGGCTGCGTTAATAAAGTTTTGGCAATGACAGAACGCCCTCTTTGTGAGCCAGCTCCAGGGATTGGTGTACCATCTTCGTAAGTGAAAGTTGCCCAGTTGTAAAACAGAGTTTTAGTGACAGAGGAAAAGGCGGGAGAGATGCCGTAAGCGTTGGAAAACTCCATCCCCGACATCTCAGCACCCGCTTCGGCTGCCATTAAATAACCATCCCCTGTGAGGACATTGCAACCAAGTGCCTTACTTAAGAAAGCACAGCCACCTGTTGCAATGATGATTGCGCCTGCACGCACAAGCCATTTGTTTCCAGTTTGGCGGTTGACTCCCGTCGCACCTGCAACTCTTCGGTCTCTATCCACTAGCAGTTGCAAAGCTGGACTATGGTCTAATATTTTTACCCCCGCCCGTTTGATTTGCTTTCGCATCAAGTGCATGTACTCTGGACCTTGCAGACTCCGCCTGTAAGGTTTACCTTCGTCGTCTGTTGGGAAAGGATAACCCCACTGAGCCAACAAATTAACATTGGCATAGGTTTGATTTAGAACCCGTTGCATCCAGTTGCGGTTGGCTAAAAATCCTCCTAAAGTCTCCCGAGAAGCCATTGCCGCTTCCCGCGCTTCCGCATCAGGTGGTACGTACCACACACCGTTACCCGATGCCGCTGCACAGCCACTCGTACCACAATATCCTTTATCAACAAGAACGACATTCGCACCTTTGGAAGCCGCACTCCAAGCCGCCCAAGTGCCTGCTGGTCCACCCCCTATAACCAGAACATCACAGAGCAAGTTTGGTTCAAATTCAGTGGTAGATACTTCCCCTGTCCACAATAGATTCTTACTCATGAGAAGCCCCGCTTCAACAGTTTAGAACTTATGTACAAACAAAGACACAAGATAAGCGACAACACAAAAATGCCAGTCGCTTGTCAAACGAAGTTAAAATAATGAAAAATTACGAGAACTGCGTCAAACTATACCTTGTGACTAAAGTTGTTTGATAAACTCTTATTTTTCCAATCTAAAGTACGGTAAATTGGTAGGTAAAAAGTAGTATTGGAATATAGTAACATCCTTGCACAGTTGGTTAAAAAAATCAAGAACAAACTTTATGGGCAGAAAATAATCTGGAACACAGACACATTGTAATCTTTCTCTGGGTAATCTTTCTCTGGATGCGATCGCGAAGCGGGCACTCCGTGCCATCGCCCTTCCCTACAGTTCCTAAGTTATTTAGCCTCGATACAATGTTTCATAATATACAATAAGTCTATCGCCTTACCGGAGCTAATATTAACTTTACATTATTAGATATTTACTATATTAAGTAGACAATATAGTTTGATTAACAAAACTTATAGCAAAATGTAATCTAAAAGACTTTCTTGGTTACAGTTTTTGTGAAATGCTCCTATCTAGTAGAATCAAAATACTTTAAATTGACGTATTTGCCGTATTTTATATCAAAATTCATTGTGTTCGTTCCAAATAAGTAGTTTTTGCTGTGAATTGCAGCGAGAAGTCTGTAGACACAGAGCGGTGAGACAGCGCTGCAGGAGGGTTTCCCGACAGCAGGCGACTGCAAACCCGAAGGGCTTTCCGTAGGGGTGCGGAGGTTTCCTCCTTTGCAGGAGGCAAACGAGCAACGCTTGCCAGAACTTCCTTTGTTGTAGCCACTACAGTTTGTAGTAGTGATGAGCAGTAGCAACGCGAGTTGAGAATTTTTAGATAACTCACGCAATATTTGGTTAACACTGAAGACTTCCATTTTATCCGGCTGGTTTCTGTGGGGATACAGAGCATGATGTGCCAGACCGACTTGAGTGACAATAGCAAAATGAAAAAAACTTTGTGGGATTTATTACTGACTCTACCGATATTTATGGCGCTGGTTTTATTAGTAGCCAATGCAAAAGCTTTTGGACAAGAAACACCTTCAGATTTTCATCCTGATATTCGTGCTCCAGAATTACTTAAGTCATTTGACTCTTCAATAAAAGAGTCAAAAATAGTACGAAAAAATCAGTTAATCTCGCAAAATTTACCACAGACAACACCTACTGCGCCTACACAACCATCATCAAAGCCATCAATCCCATCTGTTTCTGAGCTTTCTGATGTGCAACCCACAGATTGGGCATTTCAAGCACTCCAGTCCTTGGTTGAGCGCTATGGTTGTATTGTAGGCTACCCTAACAGCACCTATCGCGGAAATCGTACCTTAACACGCTATGAATTTGCGGCGGCTTTGAATGCGTGCTTAGACCAAATTAATACACTGATTGCGTCATCGACAGCAGATTTGGCAACTAAGGAAGATTTAGCTACGATACAGCGACTAAAGGAGGAATTTCGTCCAGAACTTGCCAAATTAGCAGGAAGAATAGATAACTTAGAAGCCAAGACAGCACAAGTCGAGGCAAATCAGTTTTCAACGACGACTAAACTGGTAGGTAATGCAATTTTCGTAGTGGCTGATACTTTTGGAGATCGCCCGAACAACACCCCCGCGAATGATACAAATGATCCTACTAACGCCTTATTTGCTTACCTTAGTAGGCTTTCGCTTCAAAACAGCTTTACTGGTAAAGACCAACTAGTAGCTACATTACGAGCAGACAATATTCCTAATTTGACATCAAGTACGGGAACCAGTATGACCCGCTTTGCCTTGGATGCATCGACTTTTGGGAATAGTGACCTGTATGTGGAAAACTTATACTATCGTTTTCCAATTGGTCAAAAACTCACTGTTTGGATAGGTCCAAGGACACTGAATTTCCCAGTTTATGTCCCGACGTTAAACTCCTTGAATGGTAATCCATATCAGGGTGGTTTTTCCCGGTTTGGACAGTTTAACCCGACTGTGTACCGACCAGGTTTTGATGGTGCGGGTGGAGCTGTTGCATATAAATTTAGCGATCAATTACAAGCACACGTAGCTTACATAGCAGATGACCCTCAGGCTAATAGACCTGAGAGTGGACTTTTCAAAAGTTCCTTTGCGGCGATCGCCCAACTCACCTTTTCACCCAGTAAAGAATTAGATATTGGTCTAACCTATACACGCAAATACCTGACGACAAATTCTGGTAATAATCTTACTGGCGGAACAGGTAGCGCTTTTGCGCGAAATCCTTTTGGGCAAAATGCTACCACATCCAATAATTTTGGACTGGAATTTAGCTGGAAAGTTAGCCAGCGCTTTACTTTAGGTGGATGGTTTGGTTACACGCTAGCGCATCAAGAAGTTGGCGGTGACAATGATGCGACTATTATCAATGGTGCGCTAGCTTTGTCCTTTCCAGATTTATTTAAGAAAGGGAATCTGGGTGGCATTAATATTGGTATTCCGCCGAAAGTTACCAGTAATGATTTCAGATTAGCTGGACAACAACGAGAAGACCCTGACACATCTTTACACATCGAAACTTTCTATACTTTTCGGGTAAGTAACAACATCAGAATTACGCCAATTGTTTACCTGATTACCAAGCCAGAACATAATGGCAACAATGACCCAATTTTGGTAGGTGTCCTTCGTACAAGTTTTACTTTCTAAATACCACCAATCACAACAAAATTATTAAGGAGTCAAATGATATGCAGAATTTAGTAAAGTGGATATCATCACTAAAATTCCGATTCTTCAACCGTCATAGTCATACAAAGCTCTTCTCTATCATTCCTGTTTCTATTGCCGGAGCATTTCTGGCTGGTGTCTGCCTCAGCTTGTTATTTGCAGCTTGCATTTCACCGATTTTTACAAATACTCATCTAGCCAATGCTTCTATTCCTACTAGCCAGCTAATTGCACAAAAAGCCTCGGTTTTGAGATTTGGTTATCAAAAATCAGCGATTCTCATCAAAGCAAAAGGTGTTTTAGAAAAACGTTTAAAGCCAGAGGGAGTGGACGTTAAGTGGATAGAATTTCAAGCAGGACCCCAATTATTAGAAGCTATGAACGTAGGGAGTATTGACTTTGGTCATGCGGGGGAATCTCCACCAATTTTTGCCCAAGCAGCAGGAGCAAATATCACTTACATCGCAGGAATCGCACCTACTCCAGTCGGTTCAGCAGTTCTAGTCCCTAAGAATTCTCCCATCAAATCAGTTACTGACCTAAAAGGTAAAAAAATTGCTTTTCAAAAAGGTTCTAGCGCCCATTATTTACTCCTGAAAATTTTAGAAACATCTGGATTGAAATACAGTGATATTCAACCTGTGTATTTACCACCAGCAGATGCACGCGCTGCTTTTGTCAGAGGTAGTTTAGATGCATGGGTGATTTGGGACCCCTTTTATGCAGCCGCAGAAAAATCTGCCAATGCTCGTGTTTTAATTGATGGGGCAAAAATTACTAACCAAGGAGGATATTATCTAGCGAGTCGGACATTTGCCACTGAGAATCCACAAACGATTAAGTCAGTACTAGAAGAAATTAAAAAGCTAGATGACTGGTCAAACAAGAATAAAGACCAAGTAGCAGCAACTCTAGCCCCAGTTTTAGGAATAGATTTAGATATTATGAAAAGGGCAACTCAGAGGAAAAAGTTTGGTGTTGTGCCGATTAATGAAAACTTGATTGCGGCACAACAAAAAGTTGCTGATACATTTTATCAGTTAAAACTTATACCCAAACAAATTAACGTGCGGAATGCCATGCTGACACCAGAACAATACGCTGCTTTTTCCCCAAAAATATAAATAGTGAGTGTTAAGAAGAACGCAGAAAACAGAACACAGTAATCAGAATATCCCCACAAGGAGAATCCGGGGGAAATAAGTGCCGAAAAAGTTTGTTAGTCTCCAAAGGATTTATCCGGGGGCATAAGATCAATACTCAGAACCAGAACTCTTAATTCACGACGAGAAAAGCGCGTTTAATATTCTGACTTCTGAGTTCCTACTCTGCGGTTTTTCTTGGTGAGTTGTTATTTTAAAAAGGTGCTTTGATTTCTACTCAATCACTTATGACTAATCCTACTGAGTTACTCAAACAGCGCTACGGAGTTGATGCTTTTGATCCAGAGATTTTTTGGAGTGAGTGTATCAGTACTTTACTCTCCCACCGTTCTGTGCGTGCTTATAGAGACAAACCTTTACCTCCAGGAACTCTAGAAACTTTAGTGGCGGCGGCGCAGTCGGCGGCGACTTCTTCTAATTTACAAACTTGGAGTGTAGTAGCTGTTGAAGAACTACAACGCAAGGAAAAACTAGCACAACTGGCGAATAATCAAGTACACATTCGTCAGTGTCCTCTGTTTTTGGTATGGTTGGCTGATTTGGCGCGACTGACATATATTGCTGAAAGTCGCGGATTACCCCATGAAGGTTTGGATTATTTGGAAATGTTTTTGATGGCGGTGGTAGATGCAGCCTTAGCAGCACAAAACGCAGTGATTGCAGCTGAGTCTCTCGGTTTAGGAACGGTGTATATTGGTGCGATGCGGAATCGTCCAGAGGAAGTAGCACAAGTACTTGGTTTACCTCCTCATGTTTTTGCCGTTTTTGGACTGTGCGTCGGATATCCTGATCCAACAGCAAATATTGTAGTTAAGCCACGTTTACCACAATCAGTTGTTTTGCATCGAGAAACATATCATTTGGCAGAACAAGAGAACGGAATTGCCTTTTATAACCAACTCATGCAAGACTTTTATAATTCACAGCAGATGAATGTTCCCAGTGACAGTGACTGGTCAGAGCATTCTGTCAAACGAGTTGCTTCTGCGGGCTCCCTATCGGGACGGGATAGATTGCGCGAGGCGTTACAGAACCTTGGCTTTTTACTTGATTGACGCTCCCATCAGCTAAAAGCCGACGGGATTCTTGCTAAGCCCTATGCCCAGAGGACATAGGGTTTAGGTCATACCCGTGTATAGTGAGTCGTGGCGTATGCATAAGGCGACACGAGCGGTTCTTTGTATTTCAAGGGTAGGCGGGATGCCTACTCCACAAGAATTATTCGCTTTATTATGCAACGCCAAAATATACAAGTTCATTTGCAGTTTTTTGTAGTAAAAAATACGATTAATTTTGCCGTTATAGCAATTTTTTTTTACCGAAGAAGAACTCAGGAGTCAGTCGTCATCCGTCAGAATGACTCCTGTACGACTGGCGATACGGTGAGGGTTTAAAGCCCCTGCTTTCAAGTATGGAGGAATAGAAATGCGGGGCGCATCGTATCTGAAACCCCCGGTACAGAGCGTGGGGTATTCTGACCAATGTATTCTGAATTCTGACTCCTTCTCATAAAATGTACTTGCTTTTTCCCTGCAACTATGTCAAGATACAAAAAATAAATTACTGTAAATTGACTGAATTACCGTATTTTATTTCCAGAATTAGACAGAAGGAGTTTAATCAAGTTTAAATCCTTGTATCTCTAAGTTTTTAAACAATTGATATTTCAGTAGGGCGAAGTAGTATCTGTAGCTGCATAAAAAATTTAGTTTTAGAAGTGTAGTTGCCCTGAAACCAACAAGTTGTGTTTACTTAACTCTAAGAGAAAATCATTTATATCTATTTTTTTACTCATAACTCAGTAGTAGTAATACTGACGTGATGATTGTAAACTCTTTGTTCTGGAGGTTTTTGACATGAAATCTGAACAGCGTGGAATGCATTTAAGACTCGAAGGGCTAACGAAGTCCTTCGGAAGAAAAACAGTCTTGCACGGCATTGATTTGGACGTATTGCCAGGAGAATTTGTAGCAGTTGTCGGTCGCAGTGGATGCGGTAAAAGTACGATGCTACGCCTGATTGCTGGACTAGATGTGCCGAGTGGCGGCGGAGTGTTTTTGAATGGCGAGTCCCATCATCGGATTAATCCGGCGGTACGGATGATGTTTCAAGACGCACGTCTGTTACCTTGGCAGCGAGTTCTGGCAAATGTAGAGTTGGGTTTGGTAGGTTCCAGCTCGAAAGTGTACACCAAGCAAACTGCTTTGCAAGTTTTGCGTGAAGTTGGTTTAGAAGAGCGATCGCATGAATGGCCCGCCGTCCTTTCTGGGGGACAACGTCAACGGGTGGCGTTGGCAAGAGCCTTAGCGAGTAAGCCTTCTTTGTTGCTTTTAGATGAACCACTTGGAGCCTTGGACGCATTGACTCGCATTGAGATGCAGCAATTAGTTGAGCGTTTATGGCAGGAGCAGGGTTTTACTGCAATATTAATTACCCATGATGTGGAAGAAGCAGTAGTACTTGCAGACCGAGTGGTTTTGATTGAAGACGGTCAAATTGGCATGGATGTTGACATTTCTCTGCCACGTCCACGAGTTAGAGGAGATGCGGTATTTGCTCGGATTGTGGAAAGGATTTTAGACAGGGTGATGGGTAAACAGCAAGGTAAACAGCAAAACAATCAGGAATTGGTAGAGACTGTTCATTAGTTCTTTAGCTAGTAACTATAGCAATCCTAAATCATGCGTAAAATTCTCTGTTCTCTCTTTTCTTGGCGCTCTTAGCGTCTTGGCGGTTGATAATTTTTACAACTCAAATAGGACTGCTATATTAACTTGGAGAAAACATTATCACAGAAAGCGGAGCCTGAGCGCACGCGGACACTGATGTATATACCCAGGAATTTCCCCCACCTTCTTGGATGATCTAGAGTCAGTAGGTGGGACTGAGATTGTTGATCGCTTTCATTAGCAAGAAACCTTCTGTTCTTTCTTGCTCTGTGTTCTGGTGCACCTCTGGGGTTCGTTAATTTAAATAATCTGACAATTCCCTAGCATAAGTAAACATGGCAACAAATAGGCCAATTTATGCAAACTTTAAAAGCAAGATTTGAAATCTGGAAAAACCCACGCATCACTCGTCGTTACTTATTATTTGCTATTGGTTACAGCATTGTACTATCTACCTTGTTTGGTTGTAACAAACCAGCAAGTGAAATTCAGCAGCAAGAGCAAGCCGCCGCATCGAATACGAACCAAACGCAACCTGTCAAAAAAGTAGTACGAATTGTGCGTTCTAAACAATTAACTGCACTTGCAGTTTTAGAAAAACAAGGTACTCTCGAAAAAAGATTAGAATCCCTTGGATATAGGCTAGAATGGCCCGAATTTGCGGCTGGACCACAACAGCTAGAAGCTCTAAATGCAGGTGGACTTGATATTGCATCTACAGCCGAATCACCTCCTATTTTTTCACAAGCAGCTGGAGCACCCTTAGTTTATCTAGCAACGACTTCTGCTAACGCTAGATCAATTTCGCTTTTAGTTTCCGTCAACTCTCCTATTAAGACTGTTAAAGATTTAAAGGGCAAAAAAGTTGCTTTTCAAAAGGCATCTATAGGTCATTACCTCTTACTTAAAGCCTTAGAAAAGGAAGGTTTGAAACTGAGTGATGTTTCATCAGTTTACCTACCACCACCAGATGCCAATGTAGCCTTTAGTCAAGGAAAAGTAGATGCTTGGTTTATTTGGGAACCATTTGTAACCAGAACTGAACAGAAGAAAATAGGTCGTGTTTTGATAGATGGTGCGAATCTAAGAGATACTGGAAACTTCTACTCGACAACAAGGCAGTTTTATCAACAGCACCCAGAAGTCATCAAACTTTTTTTAGAAGAACTCCAAAAAGCAGAAATCTGGGGTAAGAATAACCCGAAGGAAGTTGCACAATTACTTACTTCATTAACACAAATAGATGCACCGACACTAGAAAAAATGCATAGTAAATACGATTGGGATTTACGACCAATTACTGATAAAGTTATTACTAAGCAACAAGAAGTGGCAGATAAATGGTACACCTTGGGACTAATTCCCAAGAAAGTGAATGTGAGAGATGGGTTTTTGACTCCCTCACAATATGCCGAAATTACTCCTAAGGAAGTGCTTGCTAAAAAGTAGTGGTTCATGGCATGAACTTTGATGAACCGCAAGATTCCCGACTTCTTCAAGAAATCGGGAATCTGACCAACCTAACCCCTTAGAATTCATGCAAAAAACTAGTAGACATTTTGCTAAAACAAGGCAAAATAAAAAACATTTCATGAATCCTGATTTTCCCACATACCATTTTTAACTAAAATAAAATTATGTCTACTTTAACTTTGACTGAATTTAAAATCACTCCTCTTAATGCACCTTTGGGAGCCGTAATTACGGGACTTGATGCTAGCCAATTAGTTGCACCGTTCGTCATCTTACAGTTAAAGCAAGCACTACGCGACTACCACATCTTAATCTTTAAAAATCAAAAGCTTACTGAAGAGCAGTTATTGAATTTTGCCTTCTATTTTGGTTCTTTGTTTGTCCCACCAGATGACATTCCAGTGCTAGCTTCTCAACCAGGAGTCACTCCGGTAGTCATTCCTATTTCTAATGTTGATGGTGGTTATACAGGGACTGGAGAACTGGGTTTCCATTCCGATCACAAGTGGACTCCCTACCCTTCTAGTGGTTCGCTACTTTACGCTTTAGAAGTCCCTACTCAAGGCGGAGATACTTATTGGTTGAATCTTAATTTGGCATACGAGACGTTAGATGATGCAACTAAACAGCGCATTGCTGATTTACAGTTGATTACTTACAATCCGTTTTTGCGAGACAGAAACGCGCCGCGCTCTAAGTATCGTTTGGATAAAAGTATTCCCCTTATTAGTCCTGTCTTCCCTCATCCTTTGGTACGGACGCATCCTGAAAGTGGCAAAAAGATTTTATACCTAGACTATGACACAGAAGTGGAAGTAGTGGGTTTAGAACCACAAGAAGGAGCAGAATTAATCGAACAGTTGCGTCAGCACCTCAATCAACCCCAGTTCTATTACAAACACAAATGGTCTGTGGGTGACATTGTCTACTGGGATAATCAGGCGACATTACATTATCGGGAAGCATTTGATCCGAATCAGCGCCGAGTTATGAGGCGGGTGAGTTTAGCTGGAAGCCGTCCGTTTTGAGGTGGGAGCAAAATGATTGCAATTACAGGTTTACCTCGGGAACCCCAACACTCTCATCCTCTGCCCTTGAAACCCTCCTATGTCCTGCGGACACGCACACGGTTCACTACTGGATTCCTCACGCGCTGGCTCATAGTTACTCAAATTCAAGCGATCGCTATCATTTACAGCTTACTTACTGCTTAAAGATGCTGTTTGGACTCCATAACCTTAAAAACTTAAGAAAATGTGATTTGGAACTGACAAAATGACAACAATTCCTGCCTACGATCCAACATTATTTCAAGGTGCAGCTTGGCATTACGCTCGTTACAGACCTAAATATCCCCCTGTTTTATTTGATTTGCTGACACAGAAGTTTCAACTCAATGGTCAAGGGAGACTGCTAGACTTGGGCTGTGGTGCTGGTTTGATTGCGATTCCTTTACGCGATCGCTTTACTGAAGTTATCGGTCTCGATCCCGATCCAAATATGCTTCAAGAAGCTCAACGACAAGCAGCAGCAGTAGGAGCAACAAATATTAGTTGGGTACAAGACACGGCAGAAAATATTTCTCTAGCTGTAGGTAAATTTCGTCTAGTAACTATTGGACGTGCTTTTCATTGGATGCAGCGAGAGCTAGTCGTGGAACGCATATATAACTTACTCACTAACGACGGTGGTCTTGCAATTCTCAAAACCTACGAAGACCCTTGGAATAGTGATCATCCTTGGAAAAAAACAGCAATTTCCGTTGTCAAACGCTGGTTAGGTGAACAGCGACGCACAGGTCAAGCTGGCAAAGGTCTTTGGCAACCACTAGAAGTTTCGCATGAGGAAATCTTAGCTAACTCACCTTTCCTCCGTCAAGCCAAGTATGAAGTCAAATACCAACAATCTTGGACAATAGACACATATCTTGGCTATCTCTACTCTACGGCTTTCTGTCTACCATCTTTTCTAGGAGAAAACCGTGAGAAATTTGAGGCTGATTTAAGAGAGTCTCTTCTATCGGTCGAACCCTCTGGAAAGTTTAGCGAAGAGCTACCTATCACTGTACTTGCTGCTTGGAAACAGTTTTAAAATAGGTGTTGCACAATGAAATTTCATCTCAAATCAGCACTTCGTCAAGTTTTGCAAAAATTCGTCAAGTCTTCTGCACTGACGCATGTTATTTGTCTACTTGAAAGAAGGCGATCAAGTCGCTGAATTCATTTTCCCACGCTTACCGTTACAAAATATCCCAAATACATCGCCTCTTTTGAACCCTTTCTCAGATTTTAATAGCAAATCCGATTTGTCTTAACCACAACTAAGAATTTCATAAAAAATAAGAATGTTGACAAAAACATATGAAAATTATCTTCTCTACTTCTAGCTCTTTTCGAGCAAAGCATACGATGAAAAAAAACGAAGCCCTCTTGAAATTCTATAAGAATCGTCAAGTTCAGTCACTGATTCCTTGGATAGTACCTATATTAATAATCATCTTATGGCAGTTGTTCTCTTCTATTGGCTTAATTCCTACTAGAATCTTACCTGCACCTTTAAGTGTTCTTGGTGCTGCCATTCATCTAGCTGAAACAGGCGAACTATTTAGAAATATCGGTATCAGTGCAACACGAGCAGTAACTGGTTTTTTAGTCGGAGGGAGTATTGGATTTAGTTTAGGGCTACTTAATGGGATTTCTCCCATAGCTGAAAAATTGTTAGATACGTCTCTACAAATGCTCCGTAATATTCCCAATTTAGCATTAATTCCCTTAGTGATTTTGTGGTTTGGGATTGGAGATGAAGCCAGATTATTTCTTGTCTCTTTAGGTGTCATGTTTCCCATTTATTTAAATACTTTCCACGGAATTCGTAGCGTCGATCCGGGATTGATTGAGATGGGAAGAATCTACGGTTTAAATGCTTGGGGTTTGTTTTGGCAGATTATTCTACCAGGAGCAATGTCTTCTATTTTGGTAGGTGTGCGTTTTTCCTTAGGGATTATGTGGCTAACACTCATCGTTGCTGAAACTATTGCAGCTGATTCTGGTATTGGTTATATGGCAATGAACGCCAGAGAATTTATGCAAACCGATGTGGTAGTTCTGAGCATCTTGCTATATGCTCTATTTGGCAAGCTAGCAGATATCATTGCTAGAGCCTTAGAAAACTACTGGTTGCAGTGGAATCCTAGCTATTTGAAGAGTTAGGAAGTCATCTCAATTCTCGCTAGCGTTTCTCCAATTTACCGACTCGCGCCTCTAACTGATTGACTTGCTGCTTGAGTTCTATTACCAGAGTAGCTAGTCTATCAAACATCTGATCTCGTTGTTGCGGTGATACAGTTCTTCTAGAACCCGACGATGATGGCGGTGTCGCTGGTACGCCAGAAGGTACCCGACCGCTTTGACCGAGTCGCGCCTCAATCTGGTTAACCCGCGCTTCCAAACGATTAAAGTCCGCTTCTAAGTTGTAGAAGCGTGATTCTACTGGCTGTTGAGATAAGACGGTGTTTGAAAAGACTCCGCCCCAAAACATAATTACTAAAAACAGGGCTAATGCTACCAGCCCAATACGTTTCATCGCTTTGCTCCAACTATGAGGTTAAGCGTAGGGTGCGTTAACACAGTGTAACGCACCGCCATTACTTACGGCGTTACGGCACATAAACAGTAATGGCATAAAAGACGACTAAGATGATGCATCTAACGTACCCTACCGTAAGTTTGGTTGCAGTTGAGAAAATAGCTTTTGCCAGTCAATAGAACTAGCGGTATTTTCTCCCTCTTTCACCTCAAACGTGACGTTACACGCTGTCTTTTGTTGTAGCGCTTCTACGCATAGCTTGGCGACATCCTCGCGGCTGATTTTTCCCCTGATATTGTCGCCTTGCTCACAAATAAATTCCTTGCCCCCTGGTTCCTCAGTCAGCGCACATGGTCTGATAATCGTGTAAGGGATTCCACTTTCTCTTAAACTATCTTCTCCCTTCAACTTCCACGTTAAAATTCCTCCCAACTGGTCATTTAATTTGACTGCTGGCGGTTCTTCATCCAAATTAATTCCGGGGCGTCCGGGACGAGTCACACCTGCTGAACTCACTAAGACAAACTGTGGTAAATTTGTCCCACCATAAGCTTGAATTGATTCCACTTGCAAAGCGAAACCACCAGGAGAAAATTTGGGATTTAATTCGCCGTCATATTCAAACTTGCTCAACATCAGTTGAAATGAGCAAATTTTGCTAGCATCAATTGACGAGCCATCTTTTAATGTTTTGGCACGAAATACCGGAACCATCTCAGCAAAGGGAATGCGGACATTTATCCAGGTATTCGCCTCCGTATCAAAAGAATAACTATAGGCAACACCATCCCATTGTGCCTCTGTACGCAGAAGGAATTTGTAACGCTTCCCGTCACCTCTTAAGCGCAGTTCCACACCTTCGTAACCGGACAAATTGAAAGGAGGAGTGAAATTTCTCGTTCTTACAGAAGCAAATCCTCCAGAGTTGGCGGTTGAGACATTACCAGCAAACAAAGCTGTCTCTTCCACCAATTGAATATTACTTTGACTGACGCCACCCATCACAACATCATCCACCGCACCCCAAGTATTCTGCAATTCTGTTGATGGTTTTGTGAAATCAAATAATAGTTGTTTACCTGCTTTCGGCAGATATTGAGCAGCAGCTTCTACTAAGTTTTTCACCCCCTGATATTCTACATTTTCAGGAGTGTCGCCAACAATTTCTGGTTGGTAAAATTTGATGCCTTGATAGTATTTGCCGCGTTCTGGGGTATCTCCTTCTACTGGTTGCACGCGCACCGCTGTCGCGCAGATCACAGCTTGGATATCAGCCATGACTAAGGAAGTCAGAGTTTCGGGTTTGGTAATATCTGCGACAACTAATTCAACGTCATTACCAAGAATTGACCGTGCTTTGTCGATGTCTCGCACAAGCGCACGTACTTTATAGTCCTGTTCCAGCAGTCGTCGTACCACTCGCTGACCGACTCCACCCGTTGCACCTGCTACTAATATTACACCCATTTGTTTTGCTCCATCAGGTATATCGCTGCTACTATGAGAACGACCTTGGATAAAATCCTGTATCCAGTTGAGAAAAGGGATGACCTCAAAATAGGTGAGGGTTTGGATGAATCTGCCTAAGTCCCATTGAGAGCGATTGTTGTTAGCCACAATTCATTGCTTACGCTTATCCAGTGCAAAATTATTATGACGATGGTTCTTCATAAGTTCACCATCATATAGACTGATTTTTTCCCTCTGAGTCTTATCTAGTTTTTTTATTGCGTAAAAGCAAGCTCTCAAAAGTGTAGAAAACAGCAGGAAATATCAAAAGAATCAAATTAAATTGTGTTAAACCTTGGGTGTACAACTTGTTTGGAAACAGGAGAATGAAACCACAGATAAAAAACACAATAATTAACAATATATCTTGACGCTGAAATAAATTTGGACGTACAAATGGTAAAGCTGATAAAAAGAGTGCTACGCTTATTAAAATAATGCCTAAAGAATTGATTTGATGATTGAGCATATTTGAGGTTTATGATAGTTTCAAAGTTGAACACAAAAAGTTAACCGCCAACTGATGAGTGATTTGTTGGAGTTCATGGTAAGCACCTCAAAATAATCAAGCAAATTGTTTCTTACCTCCCACGTAAACGAATACATTCAGCGACAGAAAAAACTCCTGCCCCAGCTAGCAAAGATTGACCAATTGGTATTTCTTGAGTGCCATAGAACCGAGAATCTTGAAATAAAAGAAGTATCCCAGACAGGCAAAACACAACAGCAAAAATGGCATCGTAATCTCGCCCTAATCTAGGATACCAAGAGCGTAGAAAAAATAGTCCTGCTCCAAAAGCTACCAGAACAACACCTAGTAATATTAGCCAGGTAGCAGCTTTAAATAAAAATAATCCAAATGCACCGATAAAGGGTAAGAATCTTACCACAGACAGAGTTGGATTGAGCCAAGTAGGTGATTGTGGCAATCGAGAGTCGGTCGTTGTACCATAAACAGGTACTGACGATAGTTGTTGGGATGCTGCAACAGGTATATTGCAAGGAGGCGCAGCGTTATATATGTATGTAGGCGGAATCCATAGTTGCGTTGCTAGTAGGGGATTTGTGAGTTGCTGCAAGTCTTGCAATACTTCTGTGGCTGACTGGTAGCGATCGCGGTAATGGTAGCATACCATCCTCTGCATAATCGCCCCCAATCCCGGAGAAACCTGCGTCTGATTTTGCCAAACAATTTCTCCTGTTTCCTGGTTTTCCTGTAATTGAGTTGGTAACAATCCCGTCAGCGCTTGGATGGCAATCATACCTAGCGCGTAAATATCGCTATTATGTCGTGGCTTACCTTGGGCTTGTTCTGCTGGCATATAGCCAGGAGTACCAATAGCAACAGTAGCAGTTATAAGGCTCGGAGATGCTACGAGTTGAGAGCACATTTGTTTAACTGCGCCAAAATCAATTAAAACTAATTTGCTGTCTTTGTCACGTCTGATTAAATTATCTGGCTTAATGTCGCGATGAATAACACCATAGCTATGTACAAACTCCAAGACACCCAAAACATCTTCTAGCATTTGGATAACTTGGCTTTCAGTCCAAGGTTGACTAGCTTGCATTTCCGTGCTGAGTGGACGCCCTACAATCAACTCTTGTACCAAAAAAAAATCTTCATTTTCTTCAAAATAAGCTAAAAGGCGGGGGATTTGGTCATGATTGCCCAATTGTTCCAATATTTCGGCTTCGCTATGAAATAAACGTCTAGCAACTTCCAAGTAGTACGCGTCAGAACTCGCACGTTTCAGCAGCTTGAGAACACACTTGGGATTTCCTGGACGGCGTGTATCTTCAGCAACGTAAGTCTTACCAAATCCTCCAGCCCTGAGGACTTGGACAACTTTGTAACGCCCATCTAGTAACTTTCCTAACATTGTATAGCTTATGCGAGTGCTTTTACTACATGATCTTGCCACAAGATCACAAAAGGACTTATGTACTGAGGTTTCTGGTAGAGGGGATTGGGGATTAGGGATTGGGGATTAAGGGGTACAACGCGAAAAATTATGCCGGGGAAATATGCCCTCCCAAAGAAAGGAAATTTTTCTCTACACCCTACACCCTGTCGTCTCGAATAACTCTATTTCCAAGCTAAGGGAAAATTGAACAAAGAAGAGTTTAAACTTTATTCATGATGCTCCAGTTTCAACCCCCTGGCTTTGGACAAAAAATCATCAACACCTCCTTGGGGTTGATGGTTTACTATACCCAAACGAATGCACCTTGGTTGATTGCTGAAACTGAAGATTTACCTCCCCTTGTCTTCCTCCATAATTTTGGTGGCGGGGCTTCTGCTTATGAATGGTCTAAAGTTTATCCTGCTTTTGCCCCTACGCACAAGGTGCTAGCCCCAGATTTAATCGGTTGGGGTGAATCTGCACATCCTGTGCGAGATTACCAAATTAGCGATTACTTGACGACGATCGCAGAATTTATCAGACATACTTGTCGTCCACCTGTGACGGTGGTTGCGTCTTCATTAACAGCTGGTTTGATAATTCGCCTTGCTATTGCCCATCCTTTTTTATTCCAAGCACTGTTTTTGGTGTGTCCCTCTGGATTTGATGATTTTGGGCAAGGTGTTGGACGTAGACTTCCTCTTCAATTAATCAATACACCAATGTTGGACAATCTCATTTATGCTCTGGGCGCAGAAAATGAATTGGCGGTACGCAACTTTTTGCAAAGCTTTCTGTTTGCCAAACCCGAACGAGTTTCCGAAGAAATGGTACAGGCTTACTTAGCCTCTGCACAACAGCCCAATGCTAAATTTGCCGCCTTGGCATTTTTACGGGGTGACCTTTATTTTGACTTAAGTTTGTATATTCAACAACTGACCATCCCTACAGTAATATTTTGGGGTAAGGAGGCACAATTTACCAGTGTTAAGCTAGGACAGCGTTTAGCAAAGTTCAATCTTAGTGCTATCCGAGATTTTCATGCAATTCCAGATGCAGGAGTTCTGCCCCATTTGGAAACACCAGAGATCATAATTGGTTTATTACAACGCTATCTATCGCCGAGTTCCTCTACTTGAGAAACATCTAAACCCGTTAACCTGGCGACTTGTTCCACTGTCATTCCTGTCTGAAGTGAAGTACCTACACTGACCTTCGGTACAGTGTAGGCTTCCCGTCTCACTCGCCGTTGCCTCGTTAAACCCGTGTTTAATTTGGTCTTACACCGCGTCTCTAGTCTTTCGACCTTTATCTCCTCAAGGGAGAACCCGGGCAGCCGCCCATCTTCCATAGGCAGTTAATTTCTTTTTCGTGCATTCCTGTTTGGTGTATCTTTTACAGCCTATGGGCGCGAGCCAGTGACCGGAATCTTTTCCCCTTTCTCACGCTAGTTACTGACGCCGCGCGTATAACCGCTACTTCGTGTTGTGGTCAGCCGTGTGGTGAGGGAGCAAACCAATATTATTATACACTATTTACTCGTGAATTTTCGGAAATCTTTGGCGATTTCTCAACCACCCCACTCCCTAATCAATCTAATAATTAATATTGGTCGGGGATGGTTTCGTCATCGCCCAACAATTCATCTCACGCTCCCCTATGCCTTCGGCACGCTACGCGAACGGGTGAGACGTGAGCCTTCTTGTTGAGTTAGGTAAATTTCGTACCGTTTGCTGCAACTGCGACTGCACTTGTTCGGCGCGTTGATGTTCCTGTTCGGCGCGTTGATGTTCCTGTTCAGCGCGTTGGCGTTCCTGTTCAGCACGTTGGCGTTCCTGTTCAGCACGTTGGCGTTCCTGCTGTGCAATCTCCGCAGCAGTAGGTAACAGTTCTCCGTCCAATGTCGCCCAACGTAACCAAACGGTTTCCACTCCTCTATAGTTACCTTGCGATCGCTGCAATCCTAACCCTAATGACTGACTCACCAACTGATTTCGCTCATTGGGAACCAAGGGCTGGTAAACTCCTTGTTGAATGGAGAAACCTGCCCAATCATCAGGATTAAACGGGTCAAACCAGAAATATTGTGGCACACGCATTTGATTTTGATAAATCAGCTTTTTCTCGTTCTTATCTGCTGAGGCGGTACTTTCAGATAGCAACTCAATCACTACATCCGGTGCTTTACCCTCTTCCCAAACAACCCAACTGCGGCGTTCTCCCTTTGGAACACCCAACACAACAAAAAAGTCTGGTCCTTTAAAATCTTTATTCCGTACCTGCGCCACACTGTAGTAGACAAACATATTGCCACTGACAAACCCATCCTCACGTTGTCCTAACCACAACTCTAAGGTTTCAATCAGCAAGTCCATCTGATATTTGTGCCTTTGGGTTTCCATTGGAATACCATCATCACAAGGAAGTTCTGCCTGAGTTGGCGGTAGTGTTACGTATGGTGCAGCTATATCGGACATGGCTTTTCACCTGTTGCGTAGCCATTGCGGACTCTTTCTATGTTACTTGATTGCACCTTGGAAGGGCGATCGCATATCTTCACTTAGACCACGAGTAAATTTATGATGTCAAGCATGAGGTGATTGTCGCATGGAAAAACTAGCAAAATATCGTCAACTTGTGCAGCAGATATTACTACATTACGGCAAGCAAAAACCAGCTTACGGGAATATTGAAGTTGAGAAGATTTTTGATACAGAACGCGACCACTATCAAATTGTTCACGTAGGCTGGGAAGGTGATAATTGGGTGCATTGCTGTATCATTCACATAGACATTAAGGGTGAAAAAATTTGGCTTCAATGGAACGGTACAGAAGATGATATTGCCGCAGATTTGGTTACAGCAGGAGTTCCCAAGGAAGATATTGTGCTAGGATTTCAGTCTCCATTTATGCGGCAATTTACTGAGTATGCTGTGGGTTAATAAGCTTTATAGGTGAGTGTGTTGGGTTTCCTTGATCAACTCAACCTACAAACTTACTCTTGTGTAAGTTGAATTGTTGTTAAAATTAATGCGTTGGCTTTGAGATTTGTTCAAATTTGATATAAATGAGTCAATTTATTCAGCCAATAAACTTGCAAATATCACCGGATTCCTTAAATCAAGGTGAACAGGCTATCCGTCAGGAATTAGCCCTACAGCTATACGCGCAAAATATTTTTACCTTTAGTCAAGCGCGTCACCTAGCTAAGTTGTCTGTATGGGAATTTCAGAAACTTTTGGGGCAAAACAAAATTGAACGTCATTACAATGAAGCAGATTTAGCCCAGGATATTGAGATAATTGAAGCAGGTTTTTAGAAATTGTGACGGTTGTTTGTAATGCTACGCCATTGATAAATTTTGCAGCTATTAATCGCCTTGATATTTTAGAGACTGCATTTTGTCAAATTGTTATTCCCCAAGCTGTCTATCATGAAACAACTGTTGCAGGGTTTCCAGGATCACAATTTGTGTTGCAAGCAATTGCTTCAAAATGGTTGCAAGTTCGCTCAGTTTCAGCCATAACGCCTAATATACCGGTACAATTAGATGACGGTGAACGCGAAGCAATTGCTTTAGCACTCTTAACTGGTGAACAGCGAATTCTATTGGATGAACGTGAAGCACGCCAAGTAGCTCAAAGTTTGGGATTACAAGTAATCGGTACTTTAGGTATTCTCTTGTTGGCAAAAAATAGAGAGATAATTACACAAGTGCAACCCCTGCTTGATGCCATGATTGATACTGCCTAATATTGGGTGAGTGGCACTCTTTATCAACAGGTCTTACGACAAGCGGGAGAATTAATTGAGTAGGCAAAAGATGTGAACTATTCCACTCTAAAAATACCAGTAAACATTAGAAGTCCAAACTCAATATCCAAATATACGATTTGGCCATGCGACAGCAGTTTCAAAGAAATCTGGGGCATTGCGATGTAGGTTAAGATTATGACCCAATACGGTTCAGTTAAGGTTTATGTGTAAAAAATCACGTGGTGTAGAGACGCGCCATCCGAGAGTTCTACATTGTGTTTTTGATAAGGGTTTTGGTCTTATCTGAACCGTATTGGTCTATGGCTGGTTATTAGGACATTGGTCGGTAAGGCTGTTAATGTTTCAAGCTGCAACCAGTGCTGAAATTCCACCGTTGCGTCTAAGTTTTACAGGAACATTACGGGTTATTCGTCGTGCGCTTCCTAAATTTCAACGCTTGCAACCAGAAGAACTACCCCTTTTTTCGATTGGTTGACTGTAGAAATTCTTGATCAACTTTTACCTGAACGAGTTCATCGATGTAATCCCAGGGTTGTGAAAAAACCTGTATCAAAATTTCGCTCCAAAAAACCAAAACACAGAGGTACTGGACAACGAATTGATACTCCTGTTTTCCGCATCCTCAGTACAGCCTAGCCTTAACTGAACCGTATTGAACTATAATCTTGCCATTTCTGCCCGACCAAAACGGTTTATTTTCATAGAACAGAGTTTACACTGGGAAATGTTTGGGTGACATCTGTCTACTCCTCTAATAGGCGCTGAATCTCTTCCTCTGTAAAAGGATTTTTACCAGCGCGGAGAGCATCAACCCAACCTTGCCTTTGTACTTTTAATTGCTTATCATAAGTCGATTTGATCAATGTCTCAAAATCTTCAATCGCTCCTTGAGTATTCCCAGTCAGCGCCCTAGCAACACCTCGACTCTTCCGAATATCTGCATCTTCAGGTTCAAGCGCCACCGCTTTTTCACAGGCAAACATTACATCTGCGGCATATCCCCTCAAACTGCCATACCAACAGAGGAAGTCCCAAGAAATAGCTGTAATTTTTAAATTGGAATCAAAGTTTTGTGCTTCTGTGTGGGCAGCAAGGGCTTCTTTGACTTTACCATCTTTGACGAGCTTCTCTGCTTGAGTAACAAGACCAGGGGCAGCTAAATGTCTTAGTTCTGTTTTGCTAGGGATAGCTACATTAGAATCCCATTTTCGGGCTTGATTAAACTTAGCTTCCGCAGTTTTGGTATCTCCATCTGCCTTTGCTATGGCTTGACCTTGCTTAACCAGAAATTGAGCTTTTTCGGTGTTGCTCCAGTCAGCATAATCTAGACAGGTTATCGCTGCGGCTTTTGCATCTTCGGTTTTAGCTTCCAGAAGTGTAGGATGCTCGTGTAATCCATCGCACCCCACTGTTAGCCAACCTTGCCAATTACCGATCCACAACCGTAGGGTGTTGTCACTACTGCCACTGACAATGTACTTGCCATCGGGACTGAACCCCAGCGCCGTGACATCATTTGTATGACCGTTGAGGGTGACAAGCAACTTGCCTTTTGTGTCCCACAACCGTAGCGTGTTGTCATTACTGCCACTGACAATGTACTTGCCATCGGGACTGAACGCCAGCGCCGTGACATCATTTGTATGACCGTTGAGGGTATGGAGCAACTTGTCGTTTGTATCCCACAACCGTAGGGTGTTGTCATCACTGACACTGACAATGTACTTGGTATCGGGACTGAACGCCAGCCACCTGACAGTATCTGTATGACCGTTGAGGGTATGGAGCAACTTGCCGTTTGTATCCCACAACCGTAGGGTGTTGTCATCACTGCCACTGACAATGTACTTGCCATCGGGACTGAACGCCAGCGCTGTGACATCACTTGTATGACCGTTAAGGGTATGGAGCAACTTGCCCGAAGTATCCCACAACCGCAGCGTGTTGTCACGACTGCCACTGACAATGTACTTGGTATCGGGACTGAACTTTATTAGTTTCCCATTCATGGGCTGCTGCCTTAATTCTGCGCTCAATGCGAATTGCATCACGGTTTTCGCGCACCCAAGAACCTAGTCTTGACCAATGGCGAATCAATGCTTCATGGGCTACATCCACCACTGTTACTGTCTTTTCACTTTCTCCTCGTGCTTGTAGTTTAGATGTCACTACTAATCTGGCTTCTGTCAACTTCATCAGCACTCGTTCTACTACTTTTGCTGATTGTTGAGCGTTGACTAAATCTGTTTTCAACACCTGTCTGCGGGTGTCCTCTGTTCCCTCGCCCAAGTGGGTTAACTCAATAAATATCCGTTTGGCAGCCAGCTGTTCTGTTTTTGGATCGAGAGCTTCATAAACTTCATCTGCCCGTTTTTGCAGTGTGCCTTTGACTCCACCGAGCCTAGTGTATTCTGGTAAGGCTAAGCGATTGACCTCACGCTTCTTCCACAATTCAGTTAGAGTATATTGTAACAGAGGTAAACTACCCGGACCTTCTACATCTGCCAGCATTTGTTCTATCAATTCCCTTTGTACTTCCAAACCAACTAGATCGGCTGGTTTAGTAATCGCTTCTCTCAACTCCTGGTCATTCATTGGGGTGACAGTGACCAGATTTTCTTGAATTTTCTGTGCTAGTCCTGCATATTCTTGTTCAGCACATTTATCACGAAAATCTTCCCGCATGGTTATCACTACCGTCAACTGCGACTTATTCAATGCTCCCAATACGCACTTAATAAACTTTTGTCGGTCCTGTTCATTCTGGCAGAGAGTAAAAATTTCTTCAAATTGATCGATGACGAGAATTAGGCGATGGGAAACAGGGGTTTGTAAGTCAACAGTTTTGTTTAACTTTTCCAGGGGATGTTCTCCGGGGCGAAAAATCTTTATTACCCATTGTTCGCTTCCTCCCAATCTTTGCCCCAACTTTAACTGATGCAGTAAACCTGCCTTCACCACGCTAGACTTACCACTTCCAGAAGCCCCCACCACCGCCACAAAATTCGATAGCCTTACTTTGTCTAAAAGCGTATCAGTTAAAGCAGTGCGCCCATAGAAATATTTGGGATCTTCATCATTAAACTCAAAAGCCGCTAATCCCTTATAAGGACATACTTGTGCCATTAAAACAGCACGGTCAATTTTTTCTTTTTGTCCGGTAAGGATAATTTCTCCCCCAGTGTTGTGAAAAATAGGATGCTGAGAGGCTGTTTTTAGCTGTTGGTTGATTGAGTCAACAAGGGAGTAATTTGTTACCCAACTTTCAGCATGGTTTTCGGGCTTAAGTGCTGATAACAATGCCTCACTCAAAACCCCGTGTTTCCCATTAGACTTTTCACGAGCTAATTCAGAACTACGGCAAGCAGCAATTAAACATCTATCCCGAGCATTTGCAATCCCTGGATCTGCTTCTTGGAAATTGAGCAATTCACCGCTATAACAACAATCTAACCAAACAATTTGCTGTCGAACTGGGGAAGATTGTAAGACTTTGCGTAACCAATCTAGGGAAAGTCCCCAATCTCCCCCACGAGGATAAGCATCACTCGTAGCTAAAAAACTTTCACTGACTCCTCCCTGATCTTTACGTAATCCATGCCCAGCGAAGAAGATTAACGCTGTATCAGGAATATACGGTTCAGAGGGATTGAAAAGTTGGTCGATGGCTCTTTCCAAGTCCATCTTTTTTACACTGCCTGAAGGATCGACATAACAAACCCCATCTGAATTGTAAGCTGGTGGTAAACGCTTGACACGGAAATTGCCGTAAGTTTCCAGAATTTGGGCTATGGCTTCTGCGTCAGTTGCTGGCGCTTCGAGATTTTGAGCGGGATCGTCTGACTTCTCTTTCAGGACAGGGTAGCGATTAATGCCGATTACCACTGCTTCTCTTGCCAACCTTAAATCTATCTGGAAAATTTTATTCTGATTGGATACGATTATTTTATTATAGACACAAAATATTTTGGGCTTATAGCCAAAGTCGTCTGTTAAAAAGTTCTCTGCAAGCTTATTTCAGCAAAATCCAATCTAGTAGTGATTCGATTGAACAAGTTAGAAATAAAGACAGTGAATTAAATACACTGCATCAAATGCTAATAAATGTGCAAAATCTACTTAATGAATATACAAAAGAATTAACTATATTAGACTTTCAAGGTAGCACGATAGATATTAATTTAAGCAATTATGAAAAACGATTAGATAGAATCAAACAGAAAGCAACCAGAATTATAGTAAATTTAGAAACGGAATTAAAGTTTTTAACAGAATTTAGTCTCTTAGTTAAAGATAAATATCGGCTGCAAATAACTAAAGACTCAGAAAATCTAGAGCGAGGTTTAAAATTACTATCGGATACTATTAACGCTGTTCGTAGTCGAGTTGAAGTAGAAAAAGCCGAACGCGATCGCTACTTTCAAAATTTCGTTACCCTGTTAGCTGGAGGATGGGCTTTTGGCTCGTTTGTTGCCGCTCTACCAGGATTAGGTGAAAAAAATAATAACCCCGTTAGGTCTTCCCTGATAAAGTTATCCAATTTAAAGCTAAGTACGACACTACAGACAACCCCACAAGAACCTTGGTGGTTAATGCCAATAACTAAGGGTATATATACTCTGGGTGGATTTATTATTGCTATTTTAGTGCTTTTAATTTGGAGGCGTTTATGGAGGCGATACCGTTCACCTATAAGGTAGGTAATCAATTCAAAATTAATGTTTTACTCAGCTTTTGCTTTGTTAGCAAAATTTTCACCCTCTGTAGAATGCCTGCGAAATCCCATTTCAACATTAGCCCTTGTGCTTTGAATTATAATTTGAGAAAAATTCTGAACCATAAACCGAGCACGCTTGTAACGCCAATTCAAGCTTTCTAGTCAAAAGCAAAATCAAACTCTGCATCAAAATATGAGCGAAAGTTTATTTTCTGAACCATAATGTAAATCTGAGTTGAAAAAACTGGTTTAACTAAGGCTGACTACTTAGAAGAAATTGTGCGGAAAAATACTCTACCAAGTATCACACGAGATGAATCACAAAATCTACCATGTAATACACGGAAAACCGAACCCTTCAACCGTGTATTATACCGGACAAGGGGTATCAAAAAAGGTCAGCCACCTTACTACCTCAACTGGAAGCACTTGAAACTTTACGCGATCACATTTTGTTTGAACTGAAGTTAGGTAAGCAAGCCACTGGATACAAAACGGCACTTAAAGCTCTTAATCGTTTCATTGCTGAATTAACTAACCGAGTATAGCCGTTTCCGAATTCGCCAACAGTGTCATTTAGCTATGAAACAAAATATTGCAAAAATCTAAAAAATACAATCTTTGTGGCTTTGCGCCTTTGCGCGAAACAAAATTCATACTCTTACAGCTATTTTCAGTTAATTGAACCACAGATTTTCGTAGGGGCACCGCATTGCCGTGCCCCTACCACGTGGTTTATTTACTTGAAAAGCGCTGTAATCAGCAACGCCAAATTTAGAGTGGGCATCGCCCACCCTCCTTACTTAAGATTCAATCACCTCTGCTGTCTTCTGCTTATCCAACTTGAGAATCAATACTCCCAAGGGTGGCAGACATAAATCCAGCGAATAGGGATGATTGTGCAATGACCAATTGTCCGTCCACTTACCACCTAAGTTGCCCATGTTGCTACCGCCATACTGACGAGCATCGCTGTTGAACAACTCAGTATAAAATCCTGGCTGAGGTACACCGATGCGATAGTGGGAATGGGGTTGGGGTGTGAAGTTGCAAACCACAACAACGAAATCATCAGAATCTTTGTCGCGACGGATAAAAGAAACGACGCTGTGGCGGTTGTCGCTACAGTCAATCCACTCAAACCCTTCGCGTGCAAAATCCTGGGTGTACAAAGCTGGTTGGGAGCGGTAAAGATGGTTTAGTTCTTTGAAAAACTCTTTGAGCTGTTGGTGGGGCTCATACTGGAATAGCTGCCATTCTAAGTCACCCCAGACATTCCACTCACTCCACTGCCCAAACTCCATGCCCATAAACATGGTTTTCTTACCTGGGTGAGTGAACATAAAGGCGAACAAACAACGCACATTTGCCAACTTCTGCCATCTATCCCCAGGCATTTTGCCGATGATATGGCTCTTACCATGCACCACTTCATCGTGAGACAGGGCAAGCATGTAGTTCTCGCTGTGGTGATACCACATACTAAAGGTGATATTGTTTTGGTGGAACTGGCGGAACCATGGGTCCATGCTGAAGTAATCCAGCATATCGTGCATCCAGCCCATGTTCCACTTCAAGTTAAAGCCCAGTCCTCCAGTGTAGGTGGGCCAAGATACCATCGGCCATGCGGTGGATTCTTCGGCAATTGAGACAACGCCAGGGAAATAGCTGAAGATACTGTGATTCACCTGACGCAGGAAGTCCGCTGCTTCTAAGTTTTCTCTGCCGCCGTACTGGTTGGGAAGCCATTCTCCATTTTCGCGGCAATAGTCGAGATAAAGCATGGAGGCGACAGCATCGACACGAATGCCGTCAATGTGGAATTTGTCAAACCAGAACAGGGCATTTGCTACCAGGAAATTCCGGACTTCGTTGCGGGAGTAATTGAACACGAGAGTCCCCCATTCCTTGTGTTCGCCTTTGCGGGGATCGGCGTGTTCGTAAAGATGGGTGCCATCAAAGAATGCTAAACCATGACCATCTTTGGGGAAGTGACCGGGAACCCAATCTACAATCACCCCAATACCATTTTTGTGGCACTGGTCAACGAAATACATAAAGTCTTCTGGGCGACCAAAACGCGAGGTGGGGGCGTAGTACCCAGTGACTTGATAACCCCAGGAGCCATCAAAGGGATGCTCGGCAACGGGCAGCACTTCAATGTGAGTGTATCCCAAATCTTTGACGTAGGGAATGAGCCGTTCTGCCAATTCCCGGTATGTAAGGAAACGTGCGCCTGGATTAAGTTCTGAAACAGTAACGACAGGTTCGGTTTCACCGTTGGGCAATTTGGGTGGTTCTGCACTAGAGCCGTGTAACCAAGAGCCTAAATGTAGTTCGTAAACTGAAAGGGGTTGAGTGAGGGGATCGGTGTGACGCCGTTTTTCCAGCCAGTCTTCGTCACTCCAGGTGTAGGCATCCAAATCGGTTACAATGGATGCGGTTTTGGGGCGAGGTTCTTGTTGAAAACCGTAAGGATCAGATTTTTCGTAAATGTGTCCTTCGTAGTTTTTGATTTCGTATTTGTAATGCTCTCCTACACCAAGTTCGGGAATGAACAATTCCCAAATGCCAGTGTGTCCTTTTCGCATTTGGTGTTTGCGCCCGTCCCAGTTATTGAAATCTCCCAGGATTGAAACATTACGGGCGTTGGGTGCCCAGACGGCAAAATAAACGCCTTTAACACCGTTGATTTCTGTCGGGTGCGCTCCCAGTTTCTCGTAAATCCGGTGATGGTTACCTTCGGCAAACAGGTGCAAATCAAATTCAGTCAGCCGGGGAGAAGGGAAAGCGTAAGGATCATACATGACTCGCTCGTGTTCCCCTTCTTTTATCCGTAACTGGTAGTTTGCCAGTTCTTTTATTTCTATAGTGCATTCAAAAAAGTGGGGATCATGCACCGTTTCCATTGGGTATTCCTTCCGTTCTTCAGGAAGAATGACCCAAGCCGCACTCGCATTTGGTAGGTAGGCTCGCACAGCCCAGACGTTTTTGCCATTCTGTTCTATGGGGTGGGCACCGAGTACTTCAAACGGATCTTGATGTTGATTCCAAATGATGCGGTTAACCTGTTCGGGGGCGATCGTGGTCATAGACATGCAGCTAGCTACGTTGACTAAAGTGGGTAAGTAAATTTGCTTTGTAAAACATATATATATATTCTTTACATTTATTTGCAATTTTGTCGCCAGAGTCATCGTACCTTAGAGGGAGTCCTTTTGGAGGAGTGCGCTTTACCTTGCGTAAGGTACGGAGTCTGAAATGTAGTAAATTCTTTGATTCATACACGCTTCAAATATTGAGAAAGGGGAAAAGCTGAAGCAAGGTTTTACGGAGTCGCAGCAGAAAAACTTGATCCTGAATTCGGGGATCAAGTGTTGGGGGTGGGCTTTTTTGCAACTGAGCCTGCAATTGAGCGTATTCGGCAGCGTTCAAAGGCTTACCATCAACAGGCGATCGCGCTGTTGTAATAATCTCGGTTCGCAATATTTCTTCTGGTATCTCTTCTTGTGGCGGTAATGCCATGACCAATGCCCCCCAATGACTGCTTAGCTCCACCAATATGCTAGTACAGACTGTTAAAACCAGAAATCTTATCACCCTTGTCATTTTCTCTCTCCCCCCAGTCATGAGTCATCAGTCATTAGTCATTAGTCATTTGTCATTTGTCATTTGTCAACAGTCCAAAATTATTCTCCCCTGCTCAAGAGCTCCCCATCTCCCTCACCTGCCCAATAGCTTAGCTATAAAGAAACCCGGTTTCACAGAGAAACCGGGTTTCTTGGGTAAGTTGCTGTGAAGATCTGGCAAGCTCAAGGTTGCTACCAGATCACTTTTGCAGACGAGAAACCGAGTACAGGGAATTGTCAAGACAAAGTGTCAGTGAGCGTGACTAATTTATGCACTCTCAAAACTCAGCCATCTACTTTGTGGAAATTTGGGAGGATCAACTCAACCAATGTAGTGAGACGCGCTGCAACAACCTGTTTTGGCTGTTTTGAGACTGCTATTTAGGGGGACTTGGTTGGAGTGGCGGCAGGACTAGCTGCGCCACCAGCACCCGCACCAGCACCAGGGGTAGCTGTGGTGCCACCAGCACCAGGGCTAGCTGCACCACCAGCGGGAGGGGTAGTGCCAGTATCTGCTGGTTCAGCAGGTGAAGTAGCGGCACCTCCAGCACCCCCAGCGCCCCCAGCGCCTCCAGGAGCTTCGCCGCCGCCACCACCACTATCACAGGCTCCGAGAGCTGCTGCCAGACCCAAAATTAAAGCAAAACTAAGGATTTTTATTTTCATAACTCCTCTTTCACCAATTGCGGCAAGTACAATTTTAGCCTGTTGACTACGATACCTTATTTGTTGCTTTTTTTTAAGCAACTTGAGATGACAGATTTAAGCAAAATGTTTTCGCTTCTTGTAAAGTCACTCAATCGTTCAGGGTAGTATTAGCAAATTAAGTCACTAAGGGCGATATCATAGCAAAAATTGTGTTTTTTTTTCACGCCTCTTGCTTATAGTAGCAATGCATTGCCATACTTTATAAATGCGATACCTGAACACCTTGAGTGTTCAGTGGCAATTCTATTCATTGCCAATAAATCTGATTTCTTCTGTGAAACTAAGTTTCTTGGGAATGGGAAGATTGGTGCGCCTACCTATCAGAATATATTGATTGGGTGTAGGGTGTATTTGTTGGTTATTGCCCGAAAGGCAATAATAACGAGAGTAAAAACAGACAATCATCTAGAATAAAGTATTTTCTATCCAAAAAATTATGGCTGTTGCTCGCAAATCAGATGTTTCTGCAACGGGCAGTGGGTTCCGGACAGGAGTGAGAAGTAGCAGAAAACGTCGCTCTGCTCCCCGACAAAAAGAGTCCACTCAACCACCAGAAAATGCTCCACAGACACCGCAGTTCAGAACTCGCCAAGCCGTTCTGCCTGCCTTGTCTACATCAGTATCCTCTAGAAAACAAAGGCATTCGTCCAAAAATTTATCAGTTTCTGCACGGCAGATGGCAAGGGAAGCATCCAGCGCCAAGACACAAACAACATCCGTGCCAGATCCCAGCAAACAAAAAGCCTCAAGCGTCCCTGTGATGCCATCTGCTGAGTCTGTCCCTTCGTGGTTGCTGCGCCTTTTCGCCTTACATCGTCATTCTTCAATTATGGCGTTTTTGTTAGTCGCTACGACGCTTGTGGTTTATGGTTGGACTGTATATTCCCAACAACTGTGGAGTCAGGCATCCCGCAAGCTGCAAAACTTGTACCGTCATGAGCGCCAATTGATGACAGCCAACGAGGTGCTAAAAAACCAAATGGCGAAAGAAGCAGAACGCCCACCAGCTAAACTGGTATCGCCAACTCCCGCAGGGATGCTTTTCTTGAAGAGAGCACCTGTTGAGCCTAACCCAGTACTTAACAAAACGCCAAATTCAGAAATACAACAGCAAACCTCCAATCCAGTGGGGTATTAGTCAAAAGTCAAAAGTGAAGGTAACAAGTCAAAAGCCAAAAATAATAACTTTAGACTGTTGACTTTTCACTTTGGACTCCGCAGAGCGGTGGACAAAGGACTATATTCATGCAAAAGTCACCAAGCAGAACAAAATTTAGAAAGTTTAAATTTCCCAAACCAGAATTTACCAGGCGACAGCAAAAGGGTTCGAGACAACAGTTCAACACCAAACCTGACCAGACTCAAGAGCAAGGACCCAACACCAAATTCAGACTGTTTATTGTTTGGAGCTTTCTGATTGCGGCTGGCGTAGGGCTGGGTGTTAACTTGTACAACCTGCAAATCGTGCGCGGACCAAAGCTCACACAAAAGGCGCGAAACCAGCAAATGGTGAATTTGCGACCTTTTGTGCCCCGTCGCCCAGTGGTCGATCGCAATAAGGATTTGCTGGCAATTGACCGTCCTGTGTATACTTTGTACGCCCATCCCAAACTCTTTGAAAAGTCTAATCACCAGATGGCAGAACAGCTTGCGCCAATACTGGCTCAAGACGCTGCTGAGTTAGAAAAAAAGTTTGAAAGTAAAAAAAGCGGGATCACACTTGCCTCGGCATTACCAGAAGAAATTGCCGATCGCGTTTCTTCATTCCAGCTCAATGGCTTAGAGTTAATTCAAAAATACTCGCGATTCTACCCACAGCAGGATTTGGTTGCAGAAGTGGTAGGCTATGTGAATCTTGACCGTCGCGGTCAGGCTGGTGTGGAATACAGCCAAGAAAAGCTGCTAGAACGTACTATGCAGACGGTACGGCTCAGCCGCGCGGGTAACGGGGCGCTGATGCCAGATTATGCTCCAGAGGGTTTTCTTAATTCTGATGATATGCGGCTGCAACTCACTATAGATAACCGCCTGCAAAGAGTTGCCCGCTTTGCCCTTAAAGAACAAATGCAAAAGTACCGGGCAAAGCGAGGAGCAGTCATTGTTATGGACGCGTGGGATGGTTCCCTACTCGCCTTAGTTTCTCAGCCCACTTATAACCCAAATGAATATTCTAAAGCCGATATCTCTCTATTTAAAAACTGGACGGTAGCAGATCTGTATGAACCAGGTTCAACGTTCAAACCTTTAAATGTGGCGATCGCTTTGGAAGCTGGCGTCATTAAACCTGAAGATGTGTTTAATGACCCCGGTTACATTCAAGTAACTGACCGAACAATCAGGAATGCTGAAAACAAACGTTACGGGCGGATCAACATCGCTCAAATTCTGCAACACTCGAGCAACATAGGCATGGTGCAAATCATCCAAAGATTGCAGCCTTCAGTCTACTACGGTTGGCTGGAACGCTTGGGGCTAGGGCAAAGCGTTGATGATACCGATTTACCCTTCACTGTAAGCAGTCAGCTAAAACGTCAGGAAGAATTTCTTGCCACGCCAGTTGAACCAGCAACAACCTCCTTTGGTCAAGGCTTTTCACTGACACCGTTGCAACTGGTACAAATGCACGGAGCTTTAGCCAATGGGGGCAAATTGGTCACACCTCACGTAGTCCAGGCGCTGATAGACACTAAAGGGCAGGTTCACTATTCACCCAATCGAGCTATTCCCCGCCAAATATTCTCACCCACAACCACCCTAAAGGTGGTAGAGATGATGGAAAGCGTAGTCGATGACGGCACAGGAAGAGCATCGCAAATTCCTGGGTATCGCATTGCAGGCAAAACCGGCACAGCCGAAAAAGCCAGTCGCGCTGGTGGTTATATCAACGGAGCTAAAATCACCAGCTTCGTCGGTATCTTACCTGTAGAATCGCCCCGCTACGTCGTATTAGCATTGGTTGATAACCCAAAAGGAGAAAATGCCTATGGTAGTACTGTAGCCGCACCCATTGCTAAGTCAGTCATGGAAGCACTGATTACCATTGAACAGATTCCACCGAGTAAACCAATAACTCAAACACCTGCCAGTCCGCAGCCGTGAGGAGCAGGGGAGCAGGGGAAATCAATTCGCTCATTCACGCATTCCCTCCCTCCCTCCTCTCCCTCCCTCCCTGTGCGTCTGTGGACTGAAATCTTTAATCAATAAGTTAATTTTTCTTTATCACCAACGGGAGATGTACTTAAATTTGCTTAATGGAAATCTAAATAGTATAGGTGGAAACAGTTTCACGCCTGCGTTTAGTAACCAAGTATTCCATGCACAGCAATTTAGTGATGTCTCCTCTCCCCGAGGTTGAAACAAAGAGTAAGCAGATAAAAGAAAATATAGATATAAACTACGAGCGTGCTGAGCAGCAATTTATAGAACTGCTTGCAACAGAGAATTTGGACAAACAACTAGATGCAGAGCCTGCATTAAACAGTGAGTTTGAACGCGCACTCTCTGTGGCAATTCCTGATGCTTATCGAAATGGTGCTGGTGATGGTGCCGCTCACCGCTTTCTCCAGCGCATACTATATCGCATCAATCGGTTAAATCTGTTTTGGTACGATGACCTACGCCACTACGTCAACGAGCGTTCTCCTTACTTGTATAAGGTGCGCGACCAAATTGAGACGGCTTGGCAAGAGTGGGAACTCGCACAAATTGATGTCGCTGCATTGCAACAATTGGATGTTAAGCAAGCTCTCATTGATCGTTGTGCTGAGGATTTAGATCCGCCTTTGTCGGAAAACAGTCGTTACATCCAGGAGGAAATGAGTGAGGTTGGCTACCGTCACTTGCTAGCTATTGGCTCATTTGAAGGCTTGGTGGAAAGCAGTCACCTTCCGCGCATTCTGGGTGGCGCTGCTAATGCAGTACAGTGTACGCTGATGCGAGTCTTTCAGGAAGAGTACGGGAACGGTCGCTTATCTCGCAAGCATTCTACGTTTTTTGCTCAAATGCTCAACGAGTTTGGGATGAACACCGAACCAGAGGGATACTTCGATTTCATCCCTTGGGAACTTCTGGCTTGTTCCAATAATAGCTATCTGATAAGTGAACGCAAGCGCTATTTCCTGCGTTACAACGGTGGATTGACGTATTTCGAGTTATCAGTACCAGCGGCTTTCAGAAGTTATGTTGCAGCAGCAAAGCGCTTGGGACTCTCTAACGCGGCAATGAGTTATTGGGAAGTGCACATCAGGGAAGACGAACGCCACGGACGTTGGATGTTGGATGATGTGGCTTTACCTTTGGCTCAAATGTATCCCAATGATGCCTGGGAACTGGTGTTGGGGTACGACCAGGAGAAGCTCATGGGCGATCGCGCGGCTCTTGCTGTTGTGCAGTCGATACGTGAAGCAGAACAAGCCACATTAAGTTATTCATAATTCAAAGTTCACAATGGTAGACCAACAGCATTCGTAATTTTGCATTTCTAATCTACTGGTAATTCACATAGCCATTTATTCCTTTAGTAACAGATGACTTGCTAAAGGAACGGTTTTTTATTGCCTTTTTAAGGGTAGCTGCTAGGGTGCGCACTGCCTGCCTTTGTTCAAAAATATTGGAATTAATGATAATCAAATGAAAAAGATCTTCTTTTGCCCTGAGGAATCCAATTTTTACTCAAACTGCTTGGAAAATTTGGTTCTGAGAAATTGTCAAGAATCTGAATGTGTCGTTGAGTTTGGCTCAGGAGATGGCAGCCCTGTTATTAATTCATTACTCAGAAACAAGTTTGATGGTGTCATACATGGATTTGAATTAAATACTTCTGCTTGGAAAACCGCAAATTTAACAATCGATGAATATAATCTTGGTCATAAATACATAATTCATAATTCATGTTTGTTTGAGTCTTCTCAACCAGAAGCTGAGTATCTAGTTGCTAATCCTCCTTATCTCCCCGCCCCCGATAAGGAAATTTATATGCCATTGTTATTTGGTGGCATAGATGGCGCAACAGTTACCAACGAACTCTTATCATTAGGTTATGACAATGTATTACTTTTAATCTCCAGTTTTTCTAACCCAGAAAGTACAATTCATCATGCAATATCTAACGGTTACCGTGTGACAAATTTTATAGTTTTACCTTTAAAATTTGGTTACTATAGCTCCGAGCCAAAAGTTAAAAACCACATAGAGGAATTACGAAAAAACAAAATGGCTTTTTATTCTGGCGATTATTACTTTTTAGCTGGTGTTTTATTTCAACAGTCTCAAGATAAGAGCGTGGATTTATCTAATGAGTTAGCTCAAGTTATGACAAGTTTGTAAATTAACTCATCCCCCGGCTATAAAAACACGAATATCGCTCGTTTTTATAAAAAGCCAGGGGGAGATCCAAGTCCATTCGTCCTTTTGAGCAGTCGTTGCAATACGCTTGTTGGTAATTTCACCAAGAAAGAATCATTCGTCAGAATATTGAAGAAGAAGTCAGAAGACAGAATTCAGAATTCAGAATCAATTGGATCGGTGCAGCACCAAACCAATTGTAGACACCCTGCTGTTGTCGTTATTTAAACCCCTTTACTCATCCGCCAGTCGTACAGGAGCCATTCTGACTCCTGAGTTCTGAGTTCTTTTGTTAAACGCGCTTTTCTCGTCGTGAATTAAGAGTACAGACGCCCTAATTAGGGCGTCTGTACTGAGTATTGGTATAAAGCCCCCGGATAAATCCTTTGGAGACCAACGCGCGTTTTTCCGCACTTATTTCCCCCGGATTCATCAGTGGGGTATTCTGATTACTGTGTTCTGTGTTCTCTTGTTCTTCTTAAACCCTTATTGATGGAAAGCCTTATTTCTTAAGATTTTATACTTACTCAGTCAAAATATTTACAAAAATTGAAAGTTGTTTAAAAATGATTATATAAATTAATATTGCCCATAAACAACACTCACAACTCAAACTCTATCTCAAAGTAGATGTAAAATATTTAGGGCTTTTACAAAATGTCTTGAGTATGATTTGCTACAATTTGCTTTGGGTACTAGATCCGCAATGAGTAATCATTGGAGCTGGTTTTTAAGACGAGATGAGTGTAACTGCTTTAGCAGCAAGTAATAATATCTTTCAAAAACTCTCTTTGCGTCGCTCACTCCCTATATCCGGTGTGCCTGCCATAAGCGATTATTTTTCGGTTAACAGATTAGTAGATTGAGTGTTCCTCACTCGTTAAAAAGCAGACACTACAGGATACTAATTAAGAAGAACGACCTGTTGTTGAGTTAAGAAGGTGCGTCTCCATGTTATTTGCTCTATCAAACCAGCTTTCAGAGGTTTAGCAAAAAGATGAACCCACAACCGCCACTGCCTGACAATGAAATAGCTAGGCTCAATGCACTTAGCCAGTATCAAATTCTGGACACTCCTGCCGAAAAAGTCTTCGACGATTTTACCTTCTTAGCTGCACAAATTTGTCGTACCCCAATTGCGATTATTAGCCTTGTCGATGGAAATCGGCAGTGGTTTAAATCGAAAGTGGGTTTAGCAGCACCTGAAACAAGCCGGGATCTCGCATTCTGCGCTTATACGATTTTGCAACAAAAACCATTAGTTGTCAGGAATGCGTTAGCAGACTCTAGGTTTGCAAACAACGCTTTGGTACTCTCCGATCCCAACATTCGTTTTTACGCTGGCGCACCCCTGATTACACCGGAGGGATTTGGGATTGGAAGCATATGCGTGATTGACATAGTGCCCCGAGATTTGAGTCTCGAACAGATAGAAGCACTACGAGTATTGAGTGATCAGGTGATAGCACAACTTGAGTTGCGGCGTAATGCTATAACTCTATCACGCACTATCATCGAACGACAGCAGGCGGCAGCACAGCTTCGTAGTCAGTACGATGTGGTCGAAGTGTTTTATCGCCGAGGAGAGGAAAAGGCTCGAAAAGGAGATTACCAAGGAGCCATTGCAGAGTTTAACGAGTTCCTGCGGCTCAATCCCAATGGTTTTAAGGCTTACTATCAGCGAGGGCTTGCCCGTCAAAAGCTAGGAGACTACAAAGGTGCAATGATAGACTTTGATATGTACCTACAGTTTAATCCTAACGATGTCGAAGCTCGCTGCAATCGGGGGCTGCTCCGCTTTGAACTTGGAGACTACAAGGGAGCGATCGCGGATTACAGCAGTAGTATGCAGATTAATCCTGACTATACCATTCCTAATGACATTCGGTTTATCAACCCTGGGCTTGACAAAAGAGAAGCAATTGTGGACTACACCCACTCCTTAGGGCTTAATCCCAATTACGCTGAGACTGAGATCAATATCAGCCAGGCTCATACTGAATCTGAGTTGGAAGATTATAACGACGAAATTGAGAATACCACCCAGTTTTTGCCCGTTAACTCTAACGATGACGAAGTTTACGTTACCATAGAGAATGGTCAGTATGAGCTTGAAGATAGCACCCAATTGCGGCTAAATTCTGATAATGCCAAAGCATACATTAACCGGGGTAATGCCCGTTGCGATTTGGAAGATTACAGTGGTGCAATTGAAGATTACACACAATCTTTAAGGATGAATCCTCAGGATGCACAAGCTTATATCAGCCGGGGTAATGCTTGCTTAATGGTCAAAGATTACATTGGTGCAATCAATGATTATACTCGGTACCTGCGGATGAATCCTAAGGATGCCAAAGCTTATATTAGCCGAGGCAATGCTTATTGTGAGTTGGAAGATTACAGTAGTGCAATTGAAGATTACACTTGGTCTATAGAGCTGAATCCCAACGATGGTGAAGCTTATATCAATCGAGCTAATGCTCGCTCTAAGCGAAAAGACTACAGCGGCGCAATTGAAGATTACACGCAGTTTCTGCGGATTCATCCCAACGATGCTAAAGCTTATATCAGCCGGGGTAATGCCCGATCTAAACTAAAAGACTACAGTGGTGCAATTGAAGATTACAAAAGAGTGTGGTCAAAAGCAATTGAGCAGTTACCTAAACTATCCAGTGAGGACGGCTGATGAGAAATTACGTTTAGATATTTCATTTCCCTGTGGAGTTTTTGACTCTTGGCTAGAGTTCTTACAAAAATCTCTAATTTGATAATTTAGAATCAAAAATCTATAGAGATGGACATAAATAGCTTGCGTTTATCTATGTCGATCTCTGAAAATTGACTGTTATCTCATTGTTCTTATAGATACAAGGCACTTATGATATAGCAATCCTATCTGATTTGTGAAAATTGGGCATACTTAGATTCCCGACTTCTTTAAGAAGTCGGGAATCTTGTTGTTCACGTAGCCGAAGGCAGCCCGTAGGGCTTATAATTTAGGATTGCTATAGACAAGGCTAGACTGACGGTAGGCTAATCTGTGTCGCAAATAAACTTTGTAACCGATGCATTTGAGCGCCAATGAGGTAGAGTAAATCGCCTTTACCTAATAAGCGAGCAGCGGCTGTTTGTTTTCCTCCCAAGATAATTGCTGAGTCTGCTTCACTGGCAGTTCGGAGTGCAACGCGTCCTGGTAAGTTAGAGCGTATAATTGGGGTAACAATACCTGCTTCAGGACGTTGGGTAGCAATAATGAGATGAATTCCAGCTGCTCTTGCCATTGCACCCAGACGTTTAATGCTTTGTTCTAACGCCGTACGAGTTTCTTTTTCTGCCATGAAATCAGCGTATTCATCAAAAATGCAGACAATGCGAGGCAAAAGCTGTTGAGAACGTTGATTGTAAGTACTCAAATCAGCACACCCAGCTTTTTCAAATCGCTGATAGCGCGACTCCATTTCTGTGACTAATTCTTCCATCAGTTCAATAGCGCGATCGCTATCTTTAACGACTGGCGAGTACAACCACCGCATCCGCTCAAATTCGGGAAAGGTAACTCGTTTGGGATCAACTAAGGCAATCTGTAGATGTTGCGGCGAATGACGAACGAGTAGACTTAGAAGGAGCGATCGCAAAAACTCACTCTTTCCACTCCCAGTTGTACCCCCAACCAAAAAGTGACAGGTATTTGGATCGGACAAATCAGCCTCTACCAACTGTCCCTCTAAATTCACCCCTATGGCAATTTTTACAGGTGCGGTTGCTGGTAAAGGTTGCGACTTTATATAATCCTCAAATCTAGCAACTTGCCTGTCTGGACGAGGTAAGTCAACACTGACATATCCAGCCTGAGGAGAAATCAGAGGCGAATTTGCTAACCCCAACTGCACTTGCAAATCAGCCGATAACTTCAGCAAAGAGTTCACTTTCACACCAAGCTGGGGTTTGAGTTTCACCCGGATAAAAGCTGGACCAACAGCAGCCCCGTGGTAATCTACACCAATACCAAAAGATTGCAACGTGGCAACCAATTCTTCACCTATGGCATCAGCATTGGGAGTTACCTCCTCATCTCTTGTGGGGTGGAGAGAAGTTGCGTGCGGGGGTTCCCCCCGTTGAGCAAACTTCGGAGCATCTTGCCCGCCCTCTTCTACAGGCAGGCGAGACGCCTGCCCCACAAAACACTGACTGTTATCAACTACAAAATAAGCCTGACACTTTTGCTGCTGTGGACAAATTTCGCACAGATAAGGCTGGGTTGTAGGCGGTGGGGGATTGGGATTTGGTGGTTCCCAACTCAGCCATTGCTGCATCTGTTGTAACTTATAGGGAATCAGCTGATGCACCGTATTTTCTAGCTGTTCCCAGGTATACTGATACTCTTTGAACTCAGGCAAAACACAGTAAACCGCCGAGTCAACAGCTACTTTTTTCTTTTGCCATAGCATATAACTATAAAGCGCAACCTGGGCTAATTGCGCTGATGCATCAGCAGGCTGATAGGTTTTAAATTCCACCACACATAGGCGCTTGAGTTCAAAGTTGTAGACTAAGCAATCAAATTCTCCTCCTACCCGTTGTTGCGTTCCATCTGGGAGATTAAAGTAATACTCAAGGCTGCGTTCTTCTGTGATAAAAGTCTTACGAATAACTGTTTCTGCATCGCAATAGCGGCGATTAACTACCAGCAATTCAGCAAAGCGTTTGATCAGTCGTTGTAATCCCTGCCAAACTTGTAGCATTGCTTGTGCTTGGTTAGCATCTTTTTTAACAACTTGTTGTAGGTAAGGATAGAACTTTACTTCATAAAAAAGCTGTTGCATACCAGAGGCAATTTCCTCTACCTGCAATTGGGCAGCAGATGGTTGAAACAAATCTTGAAATCGTGGTTCATGAGTAGCTAAACTCACAAATTCATCAGCTAATAGATGGAATGCCTTGCCAATTCCATTCTGGGTATTTCGTGGTAAAAATAAGGTGTTTCCCCCGAAATGCTGATTTAAATAAAAAAGGCGGGGAGACTCAAAGGCAACTCTGACTTTAGTAACAGTTAAAGATGATTTTTCAGATTTTTCTGTTGGTTTTTTTAAACTATTAGATGTAGATGCCATATCAAAAATATTATTTATAATATTGGGATGAGAAATTTCTAATAAGCGGCGATGCACAGCAGCCAAATAAACTGTATCCATTGCCGCGTATTGTAGCTGCTTTCCGCTAAGGGGACGTTTTCCCCAGTCGCTTGCTTGTTCTTCTTTATTTACATTAGAAAATCCACAGAGTTCTGCTGCTAATGTTTTAAGTTGTAAGTTGGATACTTGCAAAACTTCGCGGGTAATCTTTCTGGCTAGCTTGAGCGTACAGGTAACATTTTGGGCTAGCTGTCCACCCAGGTATTTCAAATCAAAGCTGGCGTTGTGGAATACCTTTTCTATATTAGGATTAACCATGATTTGGTTAATAAAATATGCTGCTAAATCAGGTTTATGTAACACATCGAGAATATAAACAGATTCACCCGCAGAATCTGTGGGGTTAGCCAACACCTGAATGAGCGATAATTTGGGATAGGGAGTATTCCAGTCAGCGATTTCTGTATCTAGCCATAGTGTTTTAGCCAAGGATAATTTGGTGATTTGCGATCTGATTTCATTGGCTTCTGAAAGATATTGCATGAGCTCATTTCGCCTAAATTCAATTCCAAAAATTAACTTTTAGGGACTAGACAAATCAATTGAGCTTCTGGTTTAGCTTTCTGGTCAAGAATTTGAACAAGCTTTTCTTGACACATCTGCTGTATTAATTGATTGATTTGCAATTCAGTCAACATAGGAAACTGACTGCGAGCATTTTGGATAAGTTGCTGTCGTCCCATAAATTTTTGAGTTGTCATTAAGTCCAACAAAAATTCTTTTGCTGTTAACAATTCTTTGGGTGTTGTGACTGGCATAATTATCTTAAATTGCTTTACTTTTGTCTTAGCATCGTCATCTCTTTTTTGGCTTGTGTCGCTATTTTGTTTAACTATCCCCAAATCTTGTAATAATGGACAATCATCCAAAAGTTTAGATTCACGAATGAGAGATTGTAAATTCTTCAAATTAATGGTTTTTCCAGCAATGACCAAATCTCCCTCACGAGCATCTTTCACTAAGCTATGATAGGTGGCTATGTAGTGAACAGAGGAAAGATTTGGCGTAATGCGACTATGGGGAGAACCTGTGAAAATTTCTGTATAGCGTTTGTAGCCTTTATTGCTTGAGCTACCCACTTCTTCTGCACGAATCAACCGCAGCTTTAAGGAAGGATTTTTTTCAATTGCTTTGCCGCAAGCTTCCATGACATGGAAGAAAGTAGTCATTTTACCATCTTCTGTCCAAATAACACCTACTCGTGCAGCTTGAGAAGGAAATTTATAGCCTAGTGAATAACTGGCAAACTTTGTGCCGGTGAACAGTGGAGTTTTAATATCCTCTATTTGCAAAGCAGCTAAAGCTTCTTGTAGCATCTGAATAAGTTCGGGTGAGGATAAGTGGCGAAGTTTCGTGATTCGCTGTTGAACTTTGCTCAATTCCTCACGCCATTTCAATTTTACAGCAGCTATCAATTTTGAATGCTCATCTTCGTCTCCTGCAGTCCTTCGTTTAAATTCATCCTTATTGGTACGAGAAGCTAACCATTCTTTGTAATCTTGAAATATATCTCGTCCAAGCATAAGTGCGTTTCTGGGATTAGTTTTGCCACCTGGAAATTCTTCCTCTATGTATTGACGAGTTAAAGGATAAATAAAGGAAGCTGGCTCAGGATTTGCTTGACGGTGCAGAAAGTAAAGACGAGATGCCAAAAGTGATTCTGCTTGGTTTAAATTGATAAGTCTTAAAGAAACTTTTCTGTCTATACGAGCTTTGTGTGATAGGTCAATTCGGGTAGCATTTTGTTGCCAGGTATTCGTAGTGATGCTAATAATGATCAAAAAGTTGTTATCTTCGTCGTGAATTTTGGTATTGATGCTAAATAAAGTCTGTAAATCTAGAGAACCATCTGGTAACCGAGCAATACTTTCTAGCTGATCGAAGCACAGCACAATTGGCTGGGTGTCAGCAGCAATTCGACTAAAGTTGGCTAGAGTTTCCCGTGCTGCTTCTTCTGTATCAATAGAGCTTCCTACCCGTAGAGCTTTGAGAGACTCTTCACTTAAGTCATTTCCTCGTAACCACTCGCAAGCTAAGGTATTTAGTTCTGAATTAGTAAGGTCATGCAGTACTCCAAAAAAATTGTCGGCATTATAGATACCTGCTTGCTTGTATGTACTTTTGAGTTTGTTGATAAATTTTCGGCGATCGCTTCGCCACAAACTGAAAATATCATCTTGGAAAATGCGTTCTTTTATACTGCGTTGCTTGATGACAGATAACAAACTCTCAAGCCAAAGCAGCAACTGAGTATCTTGTTGTCCCTCTGGAACTTGTACTAAGCTATCAACTGTGTAGCGCAAGATATGTCTCCAGATGCCATCACTTTGAGGAAATGGAGGTATGTAGACAAAAAAAGCTTTATGATTAAATGCTTTTTTCAGCCGACCTAACAGATAAGTCTTTCCAGAACCATTATCGCCGTCCAATACCACAGTGCGTGTCCGATGGTCTCGAATAACTTGATCAAGAATTGCTTCTACTGACGTGATCGCTTCTTGATGGATAGAGTCAACCCTGGGTTCTGGCTGTTGCTGTTTGTGCCAAAAGTTGACAGAGCGAAAGTTATCGAAGGGGTTGGTACTTCTCAGAATAATTTCATCTATGGATGCCATAAGGCTGCTCTTTAATTAACGGTAACTTTAAGAAAAAACAGAGGACTGCCTGAACGCTGGCTAATGCCAGCGTTGACTTGATCTGGGGTGTATTCTTGGGCGTGTACAAGCGCTCTTAACTCAATTTGGTCATTTGCTTCCAGACGATACAGTGCCTTATCTAATTCTTCCCGTGATAGCGGCGGTTGTAACTTTTGCCGCAGATGAAAAATTGGCAAATAATTGTCAGTTCCCAGTTCCCGATCCAATCTCCGGATAGTTTGTAAAATTTCTTCGTCCGTAAGATTAATAATAGTTACAGCAGCCGACTCTTCCTTGGTAGGTGCTGAAGTAGCTACTTGCTCAGGCTTAGCATGTAAAGATTTCCGCAAAAAGCGCAGGTAATTATTCAGCAAATCCAAGCTAATGTTTGCAGCACCCTTTGGACTGTAGTCATCCCGCAAATACTCAATTCCGCGTTCGGTAAGCCATACCTCAGCTTTAGTCTTCTTAATCTTGATTTCAGCGTCAATTAATCCCTTTTCATGGAAGCTTTGCAAGATGGCGTCTCGCTCCTCTGACTTCACAGATTTGACATTAATTTTGCTTGGCGTGATTTTTCCTGAAGCCTTGCTGATACTCTCCAGTACCTTCAATTCATTAGGCTTGAGCGGCAACTGATCTGTGTCAGTTTTTAGCAGAGCTTGACCAGGCGGTAAAATCTTAACTGCGGCAATCTCGCGGGAATAGTCTACCAGTTCGCGATCGCCCAAACTTTGACAAATTTTCTCTTTACCTTTAAAAGCTTTGAAACTACTAGAACTAAGGCTTGACCGATAATCGGAACATCCTAGTAACTTTAATAAGAACTTTAACTCATTGGTATCCATGCGGGTATTCTTGCTTAAATATAAATCAGCACCACTCTAGCTCGAACTGCAATAATTTACACTCCTTTTTATCGTAGCTAGATTTAGTGTGTTCAAGCAGCCTAAATGTTCCCAAACAAACATAAAATTAGATATTCGGTTTCGTACCTTAACCCAACTTACCCTCTATCCTCTTTCTTTGCGCCTTTGCGACTTTGCGCGAACCATTTCTTACCCCTTCACCCGTCTTACCAAACCAAACGCCCAAGGACGCAACCCCACAGGTAACAGCGACAACCCTAACCCAGTCCACGCCTTAGCAGAAGAAAAAGACTTCCCTGCCAAAACTAACTCTCTTCCTTTTTGCGTTTCACCCTTTTCAATTAACCGTAACCCTAACAATAACTGTGTCTCTGCAAGACGCTTTTGCCTAATTTCCTCCAGCTTGTCCGATGGAAATTTATAACTTCCTAAATACTGCAATTTATCAGTTAAATAAGGAATTGCCCGATCAATACCTTGCTGTTGGTCATGAAAGCGATATTCCATTAACAACTCTGGTAAGTAATAGCCTTTCTTTCCTGCCAAAGCCAACCGCACAAATAAATCATTATCCTCGCAATTTTGCCAATTGGGCTGCATAAATCCCAACTCTTGCAAGGTGGAACGGCGAAATAAGGTTGCGCCTATTTGAAAGCTTTGGTTAACAAACACAACTTCTAACAAATTATCAATAATACCTGCTTGTAAATTCGCCCTACCCCAGCGGCGAGAATTTTCTTGCGTTTTCGCTTCATCTCGGACGTTGTTAATATCAATCACCCAGTGGTCAGTTCCAACAAAATCAATGCTAGAGTCTTTATCAAGAATCGCTGCGGTACGTGTTAGGAAATTTGGTGTTAACTTATCATCATCATCAAATTTCATAAAATATTCGCCCATTGCGGCATCAAAGCCAGAGCGCATATTATTACTTTTACCAATATTTTCTGGATGACGGATATATTTGATGCGGTTGTCTGTGTACTGCAAAATAAGTTCAGGTGTCCCATCCTGAGAACCATCATCACAGATAATCAATTCAAAGTCTTGATAAGTTTGTTGTAGTACACTTTCAATAGCGAAAGGTAGCAGCTTCACACGATTGAAAGTTGGAATGCAAACACTTATTTTAGGCATATTTTTTGAGTTATAAGAAGCAAGAATAGTAGAATTATGTCATTTTTTTAATTCTTAATTTTAAAAAAATATTGATATAGCAATCCGGTTTTATTTTTGAAAAATTTTAAGTATTTTTCGGGTGGGCAATGCCCACTATATCTGGGTTATATCTGGGTTTTGGTAAGCATTGCCCACCCTACGTGTATTTCAAAAATCTGCGGAGGAATCCTATACTTTTACAAATAATTACGTACAAATACTGAAATATTTGCTTGGAAAAAAATTATTATGTGTATATCATCGCTGTAGTTCCCTCTTTTTGCTACTCGGTACACTATGAGAATTTTAATGCTCTCTTCGACATTTCCCTATCCGCCTACACGAGGTGGAACGCAGGTGAGGACGTTTAATTTGCTTAAGTATCTCAGTCAACACCATGCTATCACCCTGGTTACTCAACGAGAGCCTGATGTTACAGATGCAGAAATACTAGGATTACGGGATTGTGTTGACAACTTAATTCTTTTTAATCGCCCAAAAGACTCCGGTAAATACGGAGGGATACTGAAGAAAATTCAGCGCTTCATGGCTTTTATACGACAAGGGACACCGCCAAGTGTGTTAAACCGCTACTCAGATGAAATGCAAATCTGGGTTGATAACTTTATACAGGCGGGGAAATGTGATGTCATTACGTGCGAACATAGCGTGAATGAAATTTATGTGCGATCGCACTTACAAAAACATATCAGAACTGTAGTCAACGTTCATAGTTCTGTCTACGGTACCTGTCGCAACCAGTTAGACACTGGTATTTCTGAAAATAGATTTCGAGATAGACTTTATCTACCACTTTTGCGTCGTTACGAGCAACGCTACAGCTCTAAATTCTCGGCAATTGTGGTAACAACAGAAGAAGATAGGGTTCAGATGCAAGAATTTAACCCTAATAGTGAAATTGTAGTCATTCCCAATGGCGTAGATTTGGTTTCGTTTCCCAACCGCACCACTGATCCAGGGGGACACCGCTTAATTTTCATCGGTGCAATGGATAATTTAGCAAATATCGATGCTGTGTGCTTTTTCAGCAACGAAGTTTTACCAGAAATTCAAAAACTTTACCCTGATACGACTTTCGATATTGTTGGTTCTCGTCCTGCACCAGAAGTTTTAGCACTTAAAGAAAAACCTGGTATTACTGTAACAGGGCGTGTGCCTTCAATGGTAGAGTATTTGCACAAAGCGACTGTCTGCGTTGTGCCGATGCGGACGGGATTTGGTATTAAAAATAAAACTTTAGAGGCGATCGCTGCGGGTGTACCAGTCGTCGCAAGCGATCGCGGTTTAGAAGGACTGGCTGTAGATGGTGCAAATGTACCACTGATTGCCTTACGAGCAAATCAGCCTACAGAATATGTGACTGCTGTTTGTCAATTATTTGAAAATCCGCAATTGCGAGCAGAATTGTCTCGTAACGGTAGACAATTGGTAGAAATAGAATTCACTTGGGATAGCGCTGGTAAACGCTATGAGGAAGTCCTTACAGGTGGTGGGTGCTGAGTCAAAACTCAGCATTTATAGCTATTCTCGCAACAATAGCTGGGGCGCAAGGATGGGAAGACATTGAGAATTATGGCATGAGTAAAAAATAGTGGTTAAAAGAGTTTTTGGCATTACCCAACAGTATTCCCATGCCTGCGGCACGCTAAGCGCAAAGCGCACGCACTCGCGTTTGCCCTGAGATGACACATTTCTATCGCCTTAAAAGGGAATATTTGTGCAGCTGTCACTCCACTGACTTCCAGCTAAGCGCCCTTTCTCCTGAAAACGTTCTTTATTTATAGCAACAGCCAAGGTGGTTAGGACATCAACAAATGATAAAACCTAGACACAAAAAGACTCTTCACCCAATCCCCAGTCCCTAGTCCCTAGTCCCTTGCTATAAATAAAGTCAGTAGACCGAAAAGATTTCTAGAAAGCTTACCATCCGTTCATTTGACGGATTGCATACAATCCGCCAGAATGCCCGTATCATCTGCTTTTTGAGCAATAGGGTTGTAGATCAGTTCTCTAGCCCAGGTAAGCGATTGCCCAAGGGGCACTGCGCTCCGCGCAATCGCTCTCCTGGGTCTCAGAAGCGTCGCCTGAAACCCTTATTCTTTCGTGAACTTACAAAAGTTTTCGGTCTACTGAAAGTAGTTGATGTCACTCCACTGACTTCCAGTTAAGCGCCCAGGGCAAACGCATCTAAATATTGATGAGCATGGATAAAAGTAGAATGCACTATAAGCTAGACCTCATAGTACTTTCAGAAAATTAAACATCTCTTTTCAAATAATGATAATCATTATGAGGAGTGGATTAGAGGCAACCGACGGTTGCCACTAATGCTCCACAGAATTTTGCAATTCTCAGACATATTGCAGTCAATCTTTTAACTCAAGAGAAGCGTGTCAAACGTGGAATCAAAAATAAACAGTTTCTCGCGGCGATGGATAACAAATATTTACTAAGTATTTTAGCGTTAGCTTAAAATTTATTCCGCCGCTGCAACGACTTGTTGGGCTGCTGCCCCCGACCGCTGGCTTCGCGGTGTCAGTGATCTAAAAACCATAGAAGAACCTTTATGCATACAAAAACTTTTTTCTTGATCCCTCAGCAAGTATTACTACCCAAAGTGGCGTACAGTATAAGAATATCCAAATGATTTAACTATTACGATTTAGTTTTTCAGAGCTTGAAGTCGCTCGGCAATCATTCTCGGCAGTCTGTTGTTGAGACTTCTTTGACTGCGCGATCGTGTGCTGTAGGGGTGAAGCGCCTCACTCTTACTTTCTTTAACTGTTTAAAGTTCATTTAGTTCATTTATTGCAATACTCCTCATCCGAGGAGAAGGAGGCATTCGTGGATTTTTTGTCCTTTTTTTTAATGGACTTCGTTAAGCAGTTGCAGTCCCCAACACTTGGTTTTTTGATTGGTGGTATGGTCATTGCCGCTCTCGGTAGCGAATTGGTAATTCCAGAGGCGATTACTCAGATCATCGTCTTCATGTTGCTCACCAAAATCGGTCTGACCGGTGGTATTGCGATCCGCAATTCCAACCTGACGGAGATGGTGTTACCCGCAGCGTTTGCTGTAGCAGTAGGGATTCTTGTTGTATTCATCGCGCGCTATACGTTGGCCAAGCTGCCGAAGGTCAAAACCGTAGATGCGATTGCGACGGGGGGGTTGTTTGGTGCTGTGAGTGGCTCTACCATGGCCGCCGCCCTGACGCTACTGGAAGAACAAAAAATCCAATACGAGGCATGGGCTGCCGCACTCTATCCCTTCATGGATATCCCAGCGCTCGTAACGGCGATTGTGGTGGCCAACATTTATCTCAACAAGAAGAAGCGTAGAGCAGAAGACCAGTATCTCAGCAAGCAGCCCGTTGCAGCAGGCAATTATCTCGATCAGCAAGATTATCCCAGCAGCCGACAAGAGTATCTCAGTAAGCAGCAGGGTCCTGCAAATAATCGGGTCAAGATATGGCCGATCGTGCAGGAAAGCCTCCAGGGTCCTGCCCTATCGGCAATGTTGCTCGGCATTGCTCTTGGCCTGTTCACCCAGCCAGAAAGTGTCTATAAAAGCTTCTACGATCCCCTCTTCCGCGGCTTGCTTTCGATCTTGATGCTGGTCATGGGTATGGAGGCTTGGTCAAGGATTGGCGAACTGCGCAAGGTGGCCCAGTGGTACGTCGTGTATAGCGTGGTGGCACCGCTGGTGCATGGGTTCATCGCCTTCGGTCTCGGCATGATTGCCCACTACGCCACGGGATTCAGCCTGGGCGGTGTTGTGATCCTGGCCGTCATCGCCGCCTCCAGTTCAGACATCTCAGGTCCGCCCACGTTGCGAGCTGGGATTCCGTCGGCCAATCCCTCCGCCTACATCGGTGCCTCCACAGCCATCGGTACACCCATTGCGATCGGCTTGTGTATACCGCTCTTCCTCGGACTCGCCCAGGCGATAGGCGGCAGCTAATCCCGACGGGTCGCGGTCTGTCGGCCCTCCCTTGACCCGGCAGACCAAGCGACTCAATATATAAGATCAATTACGGTAAGGAGGTAACCAACATGGCCAAGCCAGCCAAAAAGCTCGTCATCATCACGGAAAAGATTCTGCTGAAAAAGATCGCCGATATCATCGAAGAATCCGGGGCAACCGGTTATACGGTTCTGGAAACCGGCGGTAAAGGCAGTCGCAACGTGCGCTCGTCGGGACAACCCAGCGTTTCTGACACCACGGCGAATATAAAATTCGAGGTGCTCACCCCGGATCGGGATATGGCCGAGAATATTGCGGATCAGGTCGCAGTGAAGTTTTTCCTCGATTTTGCGGGCATGATCTATATCTGTGACGCGGAGGTACTGTACGGGCACAGTTTCTGTGGACCAGACGGCTGTTGAATCGAGACGACACAGACCTAAAAAGCCGGGTCATGACCCCGGCTTTTTGGTGACCGTTACTCAAAACGTTAGTCGATTTAGATGATGCCCAAGCGGAGAAGCTGATTGTGACTCAAGATAATCTCAACACCCATTCGCCCGCGTCACTCACTGACAACTAAGCTTGTCTCGATCCAGGCAACCGCATCCAAAGCATGACCATCTTTGATCGGTTGCCTTTTTCATACCCCCCGCAGTTTTATGACTTCCTCAGACCCTTAACCTTCATCGTTTTAAACTCATGATTCTGTCCAACATTCTGCCTCCTTTCAGTAGTGGGATCGCCGCTCTCATGGCTCCGATACCATTCCTGGCGACCGTTGTTGCTGAGGATTCACCCATTATTCTGTCTGGCGTATTGCTGACGCTGGTGGTGATTTATCTGGCCAGCAAGTTCGGCGCAGAAGTCGCTAGGCGATTGGATTTTCCGCCCGTCCTGGGGGAACTGGTCGCCGGTGTGATTGTCGGTGTTTCGGCGTTGCACCTGGTGATCTTTCCCGAAGGGGGGCTGTCTGCCTCTGACTCGGTGATTATGACGGCGCTGCAAGGATTGAATCAATTGGCACCGGATGCGCTGACCCGCATCTTTGAGTCGCAAAGTGAAGTGATTTCGGTTCTAGCTGAAATCGGCGTGATTATTCTGCTGTTTGAAATTGGACTGGAATCCGATCTGCGGCAACTGAAGGAAGTGGGAATTCAAGCCACGGTTGTCGCCTGTGTCGGAGTCGCGGCACCTTTTGCGGCGGGCACGGCAGGGTTAATGATGCTCTTTCATGTCGCAGCAATTCCAGCGATTTTTGCGGGGGCCGCGTTAACGGCAACGAGTATCGGCATTACCTCTAAAGTGTTATCAGAGTTAGGTCAACTCAAATCCAAAGAAGGGCAAATCATTGTTGGCGCGGCGGTGATTGATGATGTCCTCGGCATTATTGTCCTGGCTGTAGTCGCCAGCTTAGCCAAAACCGGTGAGATTGATG